>ENA-OPEX01000178-OPEX01000178.1-human-gut-metagenome-genome-assembly--contig:-NODE-178-length-15126-cov-2.407604_pt1 | contig 15126 bp, 10 predicted proteins | sample MGYA00241303_ERZ501540 | MGnify/ENA primary metagenome ERZ501540 (study PRJEB25962, sample SAMEA2042431) | human gut metagenome | biome: human gut; feature: human-associated habitat; material: faeces...
TCTATTAGTAGCAGCAATGATTATGATTCCTTCATTTCTTCCAAAACCATCCATTTCAGTTAGTAATTGGTTTAATGTTTGTTCTCTTTCATCATGTCCACCACCAACACCTGCTCCTCTTTGTCTACCAACAGCATCTATTTCATCTATGAATATTAAACATGGTGCTGTTTGTTTTGCTTGTCTAAACATATCACGAACTCTTGATGCACCAATACCTACAAATAATTCAACGAAATCTGAACCACTTATAAAATAAAATGGCGCATTTGCTTCACCAGCAACGGCTTTAGCAAGTAATGTTTTACCTGTTCCTGGAGGACCTACTAAAAGTACACCTTTTGGAATTCTTGCTCCCATTTTTGTAAATTTTTTAGGTTCTTTTAGGAATTCAATTAATTCTTCTAATTCTTCTTTTTCTTCAGATAAACCTGCAACATCTTTAAATGTTACTTTATCTTTATCTTCTTGAGGTTTTGCTCTACTTTTTCCAAAATCCATAGATTTATTATTACTACTAGCAATACCATTTAACTGTTTCATTAAAATGAAAGCAGCTGCTCCTATTAATAATAAATATGGTAACCAATTCAAGAATTTAACAAATAAACTTGATGCTGGATCTGCAGATACAGTCATATCAAAGCTACTTTGTTCTTTCATAGAATTGATGTAATTTAATGTATCATCACTTAAAGGTGCTACAACATAGAAAGACTCATTCTTCTTTGATTTTTTTAAAGTACCTTTTATTTCATATGTGGATCCTTCTGAATTTGGTGAAATAGTAATTTCTTCCACTTTATCATCTTTTAAATATTTTTGAAATTCTGAATATGTTAAATTTTTTGTACTTACTCCAATGCCACCAACAACAAAATATACCACTATCATTATAAATAATAATGCTATATATGGGCTTACATTTCTTCGTATATTTTTATTCATTGTTTTCCTCCTTTGTACACCATACTATTATATCATACTTTCCCATCTTTAATCTATCATATTTGGATTTTTTTATTCCAGGAATCCATAAAATTGTATCATTACTGTCAACAAGTATAGGATAACTGTTTCTATCTTCCTTATTTATTTTTTCATCTATGAAAATATCTTTAATTTTTTTCTTACCATTAAGTCCTAGAACTTCAATAAAATCTCCTTGTTTTCTATTTCTAATATATAATGGTAATTTTATTTCATTACTATTTAAATAACAAATATAATTATTAGTTAAATTTGAACTAGGAATTATGCTAATATTACCAAATCTAGTTTTAATAGTACTATCTAATTTAATTTTATAATCTGTTTCTTCTATTTTATTTTTGATTTCTAAACTATTGTATTTTTTTACTGCAATTATATTATTTTTTAAATCAATACTTAGGTTAGGTTTTTTTGATCTAATTATTTTCATAATACTAGTTATATTTTGATCATTAATCTCGTTAATGTTTTCCTTATAAACTTTATAAAGTACACTATATATAACTTTTTTTAATATATAATCTTCCTCATTAATTAAATATGTTATATCAAGTACATAATTACTATAGTACTTATTTAATAAGTTATCCACATATTTGTTTATAAACTTACTTGCGCCATCTAATTCTTCATTAAATTTTATAAATTTCTTGTGGACAAGTTTATTTTCATCCTTTAATTTAGGTAAAATATATTTTCTATATCTATTTCTTGTATAATTATCACTTTCATTTGTTTTATCTTCTCTATATTCAATACCTTTTTCCTGTGCAAAACTATATATATCTTGTTTAGTATAAAAAATAAGTGGTCTTAGAATATAATAATTATTTCTTTTTGTAACTTTTTCAAATCCAGAATATCCATCTATTGATGAACCTCTTACCATTCTCATTAATATTGTTTCTATTAAATCATCACCATGATGAGCAGTAAATAAATACTTTGCATTATATTTATTAACAACCTCATCAAAAAATTTATATCTTCTTTTTCTAAATTCAGACTCTAAATTACCTGATATATTTTTTTCAAATATTTTTCCTTCAAATATTATATTGTTCTTAGCACAATAACCTTTAACAAATTCAAACTCTTCTTTACTTTCTTCTCTTAAGTTATGATTTATATGAGCACATATTATATTTATATTAATACTTTTTCTTATAATCGTTAATAAATATAAAAGTGTCATAGAATCAACACCACCAGAAGTAGCACAAACAACATAATCATCTTCTGTCACATAATTTTTAATAAAATCAATAGATTCTTTCACATAAATCACCTTGGCATATATTATAACACAAAAAAAGAAGAATTATAACAATTCTTCTTCTAAAACATCAAGTGGTTCTTCATCAAAGAACTCTTTCTCTAATGTAAATTCAGTATTTCTATATTTCTTAACACCTGTTCCAGCTGGGATTAACTTACCAATTATAACATTTTCTTTTAATCCTTCTAGTTTATCAACTTTACCTTTAATTGCAGCATCAGTTAATATTCTAGTTGTTTCTTGGAATGATGCAGCTGATAAGAATGAATCTGTTTCAAGTGATGCCTTAGTTATACCAAGCATTAATGGTCTTGCTGTTGCTGGTTTCTTACCTTGTAAGATAACTTTCTTGTTTTCATCAGTAAATTTATTAACTGATACAACTTTACCAACTAATAAGTTAGTATCTCCAGCATCTACTATTCTCATTCTTGAAATCATCTTACGAACGATAATTTCAATATGTTTATCAGATATATCAACACCTTGAGAACGATAAACTTTTTGTACTTCTTGTACAATATAATTTTGTACAGTAATTGGGTCAGTAACTGCAAGTAATTCTTTTGGATTTACAGCACCTTCGTTTAATCTATCTCCTGGTTTTACTTTATCTCCTACTTCTACACGTAACTTAACGCCATAGTTAGTAGTTTGTTCTCTTGTTTCTTTATCATTTGTAATACTGATTTTGTATTTACCATTTTGATTTTCAATATTAGTGATTTCTCCTGCGATTTCTGCAACAGAAGCTTTAACTTTTGGATTACGAGCTTCAAACAATTCTTCAACACGAGGAAGACCTTGAGTGATATCGTCACCACTAGCAACACCACCTGTGTGGAATGTACGCATTGTAAGCTGAGTACCTGGTTCACCGATTGATTGTGCAGCCATAATACCAACTGCTTCACCAATTTCAACTGGGTTACTTGTTGCAAGGTTACGTCCATAACACATTTGACAAACACCGTTTTCAGTTTTACATGTAAGTGTTGTTCTTATTTCAACAGATGTTACTCCTGCTTTAGTTATCTTATCTGCAAGTTGTTCAGTAATATAAACACCCTTATCTACGATAACTTCTTTTGTTTCAGGATTAATTACTTTCTTATTTGTATATCTACCAGTAATACGTTCTGCAAGTGATTCAATTACACTTCCATCTTTTTCGTTAATAAATGCTTCAACAACAACACCTTGTATTGTTCCACAATCATGTTCTTTAACTATAACATCTTGTACAACATCTACTAAACGTCTAGTTAAGTAACCAGAGTTTGCTGTTTTTAAGGCAGTATCAACGTTACCTTTTCTTGAACCATGTGATGACATGAAGTATTCTGCCACTGTTAGACCATCAGTATAGTTTGATGTGATTGGAATTTCAACTGTCATACCATTTGGTTTAGCAACTAGACCAATCATACCAGCAACCTGTCTAAACTGTTCCAAACTACCACGAGCACCAGATTTCATCATGATGAATATTGGGTTATTTGGATTTTCTTCAGCAAGTTTACTTAAGTCATTTTTAATTTGTTCATTAGCATTATTCCAAACTTCAATTACTCTTTCATATCTTTCTTGTTCAGTAATTAAACCTCTCTTATATTGTTTACCAATTTGATCAACTTTCTTTTTACCATCAGAAATAATTTGTTCCTTATTGCTATCAGCAATTATATCAAATGCTGACATTGTAATTCCTGAATAAGTTGAATATTCGAATCCTAGATTCTTTAATTTATCAAGCATTGTAGATGTTTCTGTTGTTTTATATCTTTTAAATACTTGAGCAATTATACTTTGTAAACTCTTTTTACCAAGTGGTTCACTAATTGGAAGATTTTTAATAAATTCTTTTAAATCAGTTCCCATTGGTGCGAAATATTTACTTGGAGTAATTGTGTTTATATTTTCTTTACTTCCATCATTTATGTATTGATATGCATCTGGTAAAATTTCATTTAACTTAATTTTACCAACTGTCGTAATTAAATATTTATCCTTTTGACTATCAGCAAATATCTTATGCTTGAATGATTTAACTGGTACAACTAATCTTGTATGTAAATCAATTTCTCTTCTATCATAAGCCATTAATGCTGCATCTGGACTTTTAAATACTCTACCTTCATCTTCACTTTCTTGTTCCATTGTTAAGTAGTAGTTACCAAGTACCATATCTTGTGATGGTGTAACTATTGGTTTACCATCAGATGGTTTTAGTATGTTATTAGCACCTAACATAAGGATTCTTGCTTCTGCTTGAGCTTCTTCAGAAAGTGGTACGTGGACAGCCATTTGGTCTCCATCGAAGTCAGCATTAAATGCAGCACAAACTAATGGATGAAGTCTTATAGCTTTACCATCTATTAATTTAGGTTCAAATGCTTGAATACCTAATCTATGAAGTGTTGGAGCACGGTTTAATAATACTGGATGTTCTTTAATTACTTCTTCAACAACATCCCATACTCTATCATCTTGATTTTCAATCATCTTTTTAGCAGATTTAATATTATGAACTATTTCTTTTTCTACAAGTCCACGAATAACATGTGGTTTAAATAATTCAAGTGCCATTTCTTTTGGTATACCGCATTCATACATCTTAAGAGATGGACCAACTACGATAACTGAACGTCCTGAATAATCAACACGTTTACCAAGTAAGTTTTGTCTAAATCTACCTTGCTTACCTTTAAGCATACTTGATAATGATTTTAATGCTCTATTAGATGGACCAGTAACATTTCTACCACGTCTACCATTATCGAATAAAGCATCAACTGCTTCTTGTAGCATACGTTTTTCATTTTGAACAATGATTGAAGGTGCACCTAACTCTAATAATTTCTTTAAACGATTGTTACGGTTAATAACACGTCTATATAAATCATTTAAGTCACTAGTTGCAAATCTTCCACCATCTAATTGAATCATTGGTCTAAGTTCTGGTGGAATAACTGGAATACAATCTAGTATCATCCATTCAGGCTTATTTCCTGATTCTCTAAATGAGTCAAGAATTTCTAGTCTTTTTAAAAGTCTAGTTCTCTTTTGTTCTTGAGCTCCTTCTAATTCTTTTTCTATTTTATCAATTTCTTCATCAATATTTACTTCTTGTAAAAGTTTTTTAATAGCTTCAGCACCCATACCTACTTCGAAACCATTACCATATTTTTCATAATATATTCTATATTCTTTATCTGATAATGTTTGTTTCTTTTCAAGAGGTGCATTACCTGGATTAATTACTACATAACTTACGAAATATAGTACTTCTTCCAAATCTCTTGGTGACATATCTAGTACAAGTCCCATTCTTGATGGAACACCTTTAAAGAACCAGATATGTGAGACTGGAGTTGCAAGTTCAATATGACCCATACGTTCACGACGAACTTTAGCCTTTGTAACTTCAACACCACATCTATCACATACTATATCTTTATATCTTAATCTTTTGTACTTACCACAAGAACATTCATAGTCTTTAGTAGGTCCAAAAATCTTTTCACAGAAAAGACCATCTCTCTCTGGTTTTAATGTACGATAATTTATTGTTTCTGGTTTTTTTACTTCACCATGAGACCATTCACGAATCTTTTCAGGAGAAGCAATAGATATTTTTAATCCTTCAAATCTACTAACATCCATTATTCTTCATCCTCCTCTTCTTCGTCACTTTCGAATTCTTCTTCCGAAGGCAATTCTTCATATTCTTCTTCATTATTTTCTTCAGTTTTTAATACATCGTCTAAGTTGTTTTTCTTTATATCTTTTATTTCTATTTCATCAATAGATAATGCTGTATTTTCATTATTTTCTTCTTTTTCAAGTTCTGTAATTCCAACTTCTTTACCATCTTCATCTATCATAGATACATCAAGACCTAATGCTTGAAGTTCTTTAACTAGAACTCTGAAACTTTCTGGAACTCCAGCAGCTTCTATTTTATTTCCTTTTACGATAGATTCGTAAGCTTTAACTCTACCTACAACATCATCTGATTTAAATGTCATTATTTCTTGTAAGATATTAGCTGCACCATAAGCTTCTAGTGCCCAAACTTCCATTTCACCGAATCTTTGACCACCCATTTGAGCTTTACCACCTAAAGGTTGTTGTGTAACTAATGAATAAGGTCCTGTAGCACGAGCATGTAACTTATCATCAACCATGTGATCTAGTTTAATCATGTACATCACACCAACACTGACTCTACTATCAAATGGTAAACCTGTTCTACCATCATAAAGTACTGTCTTACCATCTTTATCAAGTCCAGCTTCTTCCATCATTTCAGCAATATCTTGCATACTTGCACCATCAAATACTGGTGTTGAGCAATATACTCCAAGTTTCTTAGCAGCCATACCTAAGTGAAGTTCAAGTACTTGTCCTAGGTTCATACGAGATGGAACACCTAGTGGGTTAAGTATGATATCTACTGGTCTACCATCTGGCATAAATGGCATATCTTCTTGTGGTAATACTAGTGAAACAACACCCTTGTTACCATGACGTCCAGCAACTTTATCTCCTACTTGGATTTTTCTCTTTTGAGCAATATATACTCTTATTTCTTTAGATACTCCACTTGCAAGTTCGTCGTTATCTTTCTTAGTGTATACTTTAATATCATGAACGATACCATCTCCACCATGTGGAACACGAAGTGATGTGTCACGAACTTCTCTTGTTTTTTCTCCAAATATTGCATGTAATAATTTTTCTTCAGCTGTAAGTTCTACCATTCCTTTTGGAGTAACTTTACCAACTAAAATATCATTTTCTTTTACTTCTGTACCTATTCTTACAATACCTTCAGCATCAAGATTCTTTCTTGCATCCTCAGATATATTAGGAATATCTCTAGTTATTTCTTCTGGTCCAAGTTTTGTATCACGACATTGGATTGAATAACTTTCTATATGAATTGATGTAAATGCATCATCTTTTACTAATCTTTCATTTAATATAACAGCATCTTCATAGTTATAACCATTAAATGTCATAAATGCTACTGTTAAGTTTTTACCAAGAGCAAGTTCACCTTTATCTGTACTTGGTCCATCAGCAATAATCATATTTCTTTCAACTTTGTCTCCAGTTTTAACTATTGGACGTTGATGATAACAAGTTCCACCGTTTGATCCTTCAAAGTTCATTAGTGTATAAACGTCTTTACCACCCTTAGTTTTTACAATTATCTTTTTACCATCTGCGTATTCTACAATACCATCTGCTTTAGCAACTATTGTTGCACCACTGTCTCTAGCAGCAATATATTCTATACCAGTTCCAACATATGGAGCTTCTGCTTTTAAAAGTGGTAATGCTTGACGTTGCATGTTTGATCCCATTAAGGCACGGTGTGCCATATCGTGATCTAGGAATGGAATACATGATGCTGTTACAGATATAATTTGTTGTGGAGATACATCTATATAATTAACTTCATTTGCTTTTACAATTATATTTTCACCACGGAATCTTGCTGTAATTTCATCATCTACTATTTTTTTATCTTTAATATTTATTCTTGCTTGTGAAATAACATAATCTAACTCTTCATCAGCAGTTAAATAATCTATTTCATCTTGTAAAATACCATCTTTAACTCTTCTATATGGAGTCATTATAAATCCATATTCATTAACTTTTGCATAACTTGCAAGAGATGTAATAAGACCTATGTTAGCACCTTCTGGTGATTCAATAGGACAAATTCTACCATAGTGTGATTCATTAACGTCACGAACTTCCATAGCAGCTCTATCTCTAGATAATCCACCTGGTCCTAGAGCAGATAAACGTCTCTTATTAGTTAACTCAGACATTGGATTTACTTGGTCCATGAATTGTGATAACTGACTGCTTCCGAAGAATTCTTTAATAACAGCAGTTATTGGTCTAATGTTAATTAATGCTTTTGGAGTAGCTTCTGCTTCATCTAATGTTGTCATTCTTTCACGAATAACTTTTTCCATTCTAGTAACACCAATTCTAAATTGATTTTGAACTAGTTCTCCAACTTGTTTTACACGTCTATTTGATAAATGGTCAATTTCATCTATACTACCAACACCTGATAAAAGGTTTATATAGTATGAAACTGATGCATAAATATCAGAAATTGTTAATCTCTTTTCAGTTATAGTTGGGTCATTACCTACTATAGTTAATATTTTATCTTGATTATTTGGTGCATAGATTTTAACAACTTGAACCTTATTATAAGTATCAAGGTCTTCATTAATATCTACTTCTTTTAAATTTAAACCTTCTTTAAATAATGGTTTTAATTCATTTAATACTTCTCTATTTATTACAGTACCTTTTGGATATTTAACTTGTCCATCTACTATAATATCTTCTGCTAAAGTTTGTCCAAATAATCTATCACAAACATCTAACTTCTTATTGAATTTGTATCTACCAACCTTAGATAAATCATATCTAAATGCATCAAAGAATCTTGTAATAATGTGATTCTTAGCACTATCGATAGTAGCTGGTTCACCTGGTTTTAACTTTTCATAAATTTCAATTAAAGCTTCATCTGTATTAGATGTAGAATCCTTTTCAATTGTATTTAAAAGATATTCATCCTCACCGAATAAATTTATAATTTGTTCATTACTTGATAAACCAAATGCACGTAAGAAAGTAGCAACAGTTACTTTTCTGTTTCTATCAATTCTAACATCAATACAGTCTTTACTATTTAGTTTGTATTCAAGCCAAGTTCCTCTGTTTGGTATAATTTGAGACGTAAAAATATTTCTACCATTTTTATCCATTTCCATACCATAGTATACACTTGGTGAACGAACTAATTGTGATACAATAACCCTTTCAGCACCATTAATAACAAATGTACCACTGTCAGTCATTATTGGCATATCACCAAAAAATAATTCTTGCTCTTTTACTTCACCAGTTTCGTTGTTGAATAAACGAGCTTGAACTTTTAGTGGAGCAGCATACGTTGATTTTCTCTCTTTACATTCTTTTATACTTAATCTAGGTTCATCGAATGAATAATCACCAATTTCTAGTGATAAAGAACCAGAAAAATTATCTACTGGAAATAATTCATCTAATACTTCACGTATTCCAACTTCGATAAAGTCCTTATACGAACTTTTTTGAATTTCAAGCAAATCCTTAAGTTCTAGTGAATTCTCACTGCGTGAAAAATCTCTTCTTTCACGATCTTTACATACTTTTTTTACTTTATAAGCCACGTGCTTTCACCCCTAACAATAATATTCAAAGAACATGTTTCCAGGCTAAAAAAAGAAACATAGTACCAATTTAAAATGTTACCAGAAAATGTTTGTATTGTCAATAAATATTGAAAAATTTATATTAAAAAGTTTTAGAAACATTTAATTCTAATTTTAATAATATAAAGCCAAGCAAATAATACCAAAAATAATAATAATTTATCTCAGCTATTTTTATTTAAATTAATTCTTTTTATACTATAAATAACATCAGCATCAAAAACAAGCTCAAATACTTCTGGTGTATTAAAACTATCATCTATAACTATCTTATTATTAAAACTTAATTTTCTTTTTTTACCATCTAATATAGCATTTTCTAATTTACACCAATTCATTAGCAAAAATGTCATAGCAGTAGCATGAGTGACTACTGCTACTTTTTTACCTTTTTCATTTTTTAATATATCTTCAATAGATTCAATCATTCTTTTTCTGACTTCTTTTTGACTTTCACCACCTATTGTTTTAGTATCCTCATTGTACATTTGCTCCAGCCAAAATTCTTTTGATTTTTCTTCGACTCCTAATTTTCTTTCCCCAAGCCTCTCATCAATTAATATAGGTATGTTATTTTCACTAGCAATATATTTCGCAGTTCCAATCGCTCTAACATATTTTGAAGAATATACTGAATCTATTTTTTTTAAAATATCTTTCTTAGATAATTCAAATGCTTGTTTTTCACCTTTTAAACTTAAAACTTGTTTTTCATTTTGCATTTGACTATCATCGCTATTATTAACATTTTTAAATTCTGTTTTTATTGGTTGTGCATGTCTAATTAAATAAATTAATGTTTTCATATAAATACCTTTCGATTTTTTATTTTAATATAATTATTCTATTAATATCATAATATTTTACAAATGTAAATATATCTTTTAACTCTATATCTACAAAGATTTTTAATAAAGAAAAAAGATAATTTTCATTATCTCTTTCTAGGCATATCATTTTCTGTTTTCATACCTAAATTATATGATTTTATATCTTCTAAATTATCATCATTTAAATCTTTTTCTGCAAATGTTACAGGAATTATTCCCTGTATTTGAAATATATTGTTTAAAATATCTTTTTCATATGCTTTAGTTTCACCAGATAACGAAATATTTTTTGGATTTTTTGCTATTTTAGAAAGATACATTTTGCTTAACATGTTCATTTTAAAAAATGTTGATATAAATTTTTTATATTCGTTTTTTTCTGATTCTTCAGGTAATACAACATAATACATATGTCTTTTAGTATCAACTGTAAGACCCATTATTGAATTATTTCTTTCCTCTTCTTCTTCATTTGCGTACACATCAATATCATATGTACCATTTTCTTCATATACTCTTATCATATATATACCCCCCTGATTGGCTTAGTATACTATCATACAAGTTAATATTTGTCAAATTTTTAAAGCTTCATTGTTGTTTAAAAAGTTAAATGCAACTTTTTAACTTGAATTAATAAAACTTGCATTTAGTGCTTTAATAGTATTTAATAAATAATCAATCAATTGTTTTCTTTTTTATCAAAGAAAGGACGGATAAATATGAAAAGAAGACTATCTGTAGAAAACAGAATGTTGATTGAACAATTATTAAGATTAAATTATAAATTAAAGGATATAGCTTATTATGTTGATTCTACTTCTTCTACTGTATCGAGAGAAATCAAAAATAGAAGAATAACTGGTAAAGGTGATTTTAAAGAATGCAATAAAACAAAAAGATTCCCATATGTTTGTAACGGATGCAACATTAAAACTTATTGTCGCAAAAAGAAATATTATTATAATTACATTAAAGCTCAAAAAAATTATAATTATTTATTAGAAAAGTCTAGAATAGGTATTGATATGTCGATTGATGAAATCGATTATTGGAATGATTATTTTAAAGACAAAATTAAAAATAAGAACCAACCTATTTCTCATATTTTTAATAATATTAAAGATGAATTTCCTAGATCAATTCAAACATTTTATAATTATGTTCATAAAGGTTATTTTTCAAGCATTAATGATGAAATGCTTCCTAGAGCTTATAGTTATAAACCTAGGAAAAGAACAAATGAAAAACCAACTATTAGATTTGATAATGTTATTAGATTTGGTAGAACTTTAAAAGATATGAATAAATATATAGAAATTCATCCTAACTCTAATATTGTTGAAATGGATACTGTTATAGGTAAATTTGAAGATAAAAAATGTATCATGACGCTTTATTTTAGAAATAGTAAACTGATGCTTATGTTTTTAATAGATAAATATAAGCCTAATTCAGTATCTAATGTTTTTAAAAAACTTAGAAAACAATTAGGATCAGAAATATTTAAGATATTATTTGAAGTAATATTAACAGACAACGGTTGGGAATTTTCTAAGCCTGAAGATATTGAATTTGATCAACTAACCGGTGAAAAACAAATTAACGTATTCTATTGTGAACCTTATTCTTCTTGGCAAAAAGGTGGGATTGAAAGAAATCATGAATTTATAAGATATATTATTCCAAAAGGTATAACTTTTGATAAATTAACTAATGAAAACATTATTGATATGATGAATAACATAAATAATGTTTCAAGAAAAAGTTTAAATTTTTATACTCCTTTTGAATTATTCAACAATATTTACGGAAATACAATAACAAAAAAACTTCATCTCGTTCCTATAAAAAAAGATGAAGTCAATTTGAGTTATAAACTACTCATAAAATAAACTAAAAAAAGAAAACAATTGATTGAACAAATTTGACTATTTAAAAGTTGCATTTAATTTTTGAAAAAATATTCAAAAATCTCTTTTGCATGCAATAATTTCCTTTTTTCAACAATTATTATATATTATTTTAGTAAAAAAACAAGATAAAACTTGCATTTTACCTTGTTTTTTCAATAATTATATGAAATTTGCATTTACCTATTTAACTAACTTTAAACGTAAAAACAAAAATTAACCCTTTTCATAATGGGTTAATTCTTGTTTAATATTGTAAAAACTTTATATTTAATAATTATTTTACTAGTGTAAGTGGCTTTTTAATATATTCTGAAATTTCTTCATAAGTCTCCTTATTTGTTAACAAGGGATTATGAGAATTAGAATTAACTTCAATTTTGTCTGTTAAAAAAGCATAACCAGAATTTATCCAATTTTGACTTACAAATATATCACCTTTCGAATATATGATTAGTGTATCCATATTGCAAGATACAAAGTCAGTTAAAGTTTCCATTACTTTTCTTAGTGATTTATAATGTAAAATTATATTATGTAAATTCAATTTTGTATTATTAGATTCATTATTATAATCAATACCCTTATATTTATTCTTAATTTCTTCTTTTTCTTTTTTTGTTGTACTAACAAATTCAGGAGAAACAAATATCAACTTATTAATATCAATATTCTCTCTTCTTTTAATTAAATATCCAAAATTACATCCCATTGAATGACAAATTAAATTTACTTTTTCATTATTTGGATTATTTTCTTCTATAAATTTTTCAACAGAAGGTTCTATTGTTTTAATAGAATAATTGGAATAATCATCAATAACAGGAATAACATCTATTCCTTGTTCTTTAAAACTATTAATAATCCTTTCTTGTTCTTCATTAGTAGTTGACATTCCTTTAATATAAAAATTAACCATAAGATCACTCCTAACTAAGTATATTATATCATCAATAATTTTGATATCAATTTAAGAATTAGTTATAACCTACCTTGCTTATAACTACTATAAATGATAAAATAAGAAAAAAAGGAGAAAGTGTATGAAAAGTATAGGAATCATCTGTGAATATAATCCATTTCATAATGGACATATTTATCATATAAATAAAATAAAAGAAATGTTCCCTGATTCAGTTATCATTCTTGTTATGAGCGGTAATTTTACTCAAAGAGGAGATGCATCAATTATAAATAAATGGAATAAAACAAAAATAGCACTTAATCATAATATCGATTTAGTTATAGAACTTCCTTTTATTTTTACTAATCAATCTGCGGATACATTTGCTTTTGGAGCATGTTCTATACTTAATTATTTAAAAGTTGACTATCTTGTATTTGGTAGTGAATCAGATAATATAGATTATATAAAAAATATAGTAAATATTGAAGATGATAAAAAATATCAAGAAAGAGTAAAAGAATTACTTGATAATGGCATTAACTATCCTACTGCTTTATCTAAAGCATTAAAGGATTTTAATATTAATTTAAGTGATAGTTCTAATGATTTACTTGGAATATCCTATGTTAAGGCATTAAAAAAATTAAATAGTAAAATCACACCTATAACTATTAAAAGAACCAATAATTATAATGATAAAACTCTAACAAAGTATATAACAAGTGCGACAAGTATTAGAGAAAATATAAATAAAAGAAGTATAAAAAAATATGTACCAAAAGATACATATAAATGTTTAAAAGAAAAAAAATACTTTATTGAAGATTATTACCCACTACTTAAATATAAAATAATGAGTGAAATTAATGACTTAAATAAATATAATGACGTTAATGAAGGAATAGAAAACAGAATTAAAAAAGTAATATATGAATCTAATTCTTATGATGAACTTATAATGAATATAAAGTCTAAAAGATATACATATAGTAAAATTAAGAGAATACTTTTAAATATATTAGTTGGATTTACTAAAGAAGATAAAGAAAAAAATAAAGAAATTAATTATATAAAAAATAAAAGAATCAAAAAAATGTCTCTTAAAAATAAAATACTATTTACACTTACATGGCCAACATTTGATATTATTGGTAGATACACAACTTATATAGCACTATTCATGAATGTTACATGGAAACCAATACCACACGAAAGTAAAGTAACAATAGATGACTTAAACAATAAGGCAGGTGCTTAAATGAAAGAATATATAAAACAATTTTATTCAGAAGGACTTGCTAATATATTTTATGTAAAACCATTAAACTATTTAAAAAAACATATCAATAATAAAGATTTATTGATAGTATGTACACTACTACTAAAAATAACTTATACAGTATTTTGTATAGTACTAGCAATAATATTATTTAAAGTAATTTTTCCATTTTAAATGAGTACATAAATTGTACTCATTTTTTATTTATTCTTTTTAAAATAATCAAATTTTAATGTTAAATCATTCTTCTTAGTAATTCTTGTTATAAAGTGGTTTTTATTCTCAAGTTCTTCATTTGATATACTCTTGCCATTTGTTACTTCTCCTTGATAAACATAAACATTACCATCATACCATGAATAATCACTAAAGAATACCATTGGTTCATAATCAGAATCTAATGCATCAGTTTGAATATAATCATTTTGATTATAACTAATACCAAATAAATTTAATACAGTAGGTAAAATATTTAATTGAGAAGTTACTTTATTTATAGTTTTCTTTTTCATACCATCTTTCCAAATAAAGAAAGGAGTATTATTTATTAGGTTATTATCAGTTTCTTTATATTTAGCTAGAATTGACTGATCTTCTATAGTGTATAAGTAATGATCAGCA
>ENA-OPEX01000185-OPEX01000185.1-human-gut-metagenome-genome-assembly--contig:-NODE-185-length-14865-cov-2.955368_pt1 | contig 14865 bp, 10 predicted proteins | sample MGYA00241303_ERZ501540 | MGnify/ENA primary metagenome ERZ501540 (study PRJEB25962, sample SAMEA2042431) | human gut metagenome | biome: human gut; feature: human-associated habitat; material: faeces...
TTTCTGTACTCATAATCTATGTCCTTTCTTTAATTTTACGTTAATATTCAATCTTATTCATTTATATAAATCTGTCGCCCAGTTATCCAGTCATGATTGGCATCAGGCTGTTTGTTCTGATTGACGCTGCAAAGGTACGGCGATTTTTTGGATTCTGAAATAGCATATGAGTAGTATTCCTGCTACCACGTTTGTGGTATTCGGGCATTTTTTTCGATTTTTTGAGAGAAATTACAGTCTGAATCCTAAGCCGATGGTCATCGGGTAGCACTCGGGAGCCTTGGTCTTGTTGAGCAGTGGGGTTATTCCAGTACGGGCGTAGAGCATCACTCCTGAGTAGCCGGCACGGGCTTCCAGGTTCAGGCCGATAGGGTTGAGGTTGATATCGCCCGTTTCGGTATGCTTGTGCTTGCCTATGAAGTAGCGGGAATGCTCGTGCCAGCGGTATTCTACCGATGGACCTAACGCCAGGAATGCATCATGGCATCCTATGCGCTTCTGCCACTCCAGCATGATAGGCAGGCGGAGCACATTGTAGCTGATATAGCTTTTCTTCAGCGTCTCGCCATCTATCGGAGTCATTGAAGATACCCCGTTTTGGGTGCTTAATACATAATTGTCCTTGAAATGGTGGTGCACCTGTCCGATGGAGAGAGAGGAGGTGAGCGCCATTTCGTTGGAAAGGCGGAAGCAGAGACTGGTGAGGGTGATGCCCCATTCCCACGACTTGGAGTCGCGACTGTGCATCTCGTTGTTGCCTCCCATGCTTCCCCTGCTGCCTGGCAACTGGCTGCAGCCGAAGAAGAAGGTTGGATAATGACTCTCCAGACTGCGCTTGCGCTTGCTCAGGGTCTGAGGGATGAAAGGCGAGGTGACAAATACCTTTTCTACTTCCTGACCATCTACGAATTGGGTTTCGGAAATCTTGGTCATCTCGTTGCCGTTCATCTTATATATCTTCACAGAAGTCTGTTCACCATCCTGCTTGATGACGATGTTCTGGTCGTTCACTCTGATTGTGGTGTCGTTAGCCTCTACAGAGGCTGGTGCACAGTTGCTGTTGGTTTCAGCAAGGGCGAAGGCTGGCATCATGGCAGCCATCATCATTACGTTTTTGATATTCATAATACTTTATTTTATGTTGTTTCTTATTCTTATTGAGAAGATTCCAGAAGGAAAATGTTGTTTCTATCTTCTGGAATAGCAGAGTTGCATGATGTCTTCGGGCGACAGGTCGCCTTCGATATAAATCACGGTTCCCTTGCTTTTACTCGGATTACTGAAGAGGATAAAGCGGTTGTTGCCATTGCTCAAGGGTGCCATCATGTAATAGCCACTCACCATCTTGCCATTCTCCACCACCTCTCTGATCTTTTTCGCAGCCTTGCGGTCGGCCTTCAGATAGTGGGCTATTTCCGTGGCATGGTACTTATATACCAGGCTCTTGTATATCTTGAGTTTGTAACCTTTGAGTTGCGTATTCTGCATCGTAACCATCTTGCATCCCTTGGCGTGTCCGAAGCGTTGGAATATACTTTTTACGTACAGCCCCTCCTGGGCATTAGCCGAAATCGAGGCTACCACGATAAGAAGCAGTCCGATGAAGAAGCGTTTTATCAAGTTGCATCGTTTCATATTCTATACCTTATTATATATATTATACTTTATAGTTTGATAGATTCATCTAAAAGATGAATTTATTGTTTCATCATATCCAGGGCACTGAATGGATCTTCGGAATCTGCCGAAACATCTTCCAGGGCATCCAGGGCTTCGTTATGAACGAACTCCTGGTCGGTATAAACCTTTCCATCGATAACCGCATAACATTCAGGCTGAGGCTGGGCTATCTTCTGGATGCCCACAATCAGGAATGCGATGATAGCGGCTGCCACAGAAGTGCCGAAATATTTTAGCCATCTGCTGCGAGAAGCTTCCTTCTTTGGGATTTCTTCCTTCTCGATATCTTTTTTTTCGAAATCCTCCTCCTTCTCTTCTTCTTTTAGAATTTGAGAAAGATTCATCTGTTCGAATCCGATATAGCCGAAGAGGGCGCGATAGGATTCCCATTCTTCCGGAATATCATTGGCATGCTCTTCGAAATATTTTCTGAGCATAGCCTCTTCCTCATTGGATGTGGCACCATCCATATACTTGTCGAGCAAGTTCTGTATCGTCTTGAATTCATTGGTATTCTTGAATTCATCGATTCTTTTTATTTCATCGTTCATATTCTTTCCTCCTTCTTTATTTTGTTCTGTTTCACGATATTCATATAAGTCTCTCTGATTTTGAGTCGGGCTCTGGAGAGATTCTTTCGGAGATTATCGGCAGTGCATCCCGTTATCTGCATGATTTCATCGGCAGTATAGCCTTCTATCTCCTTCATGCGGAATATCTGCTGCTGCAAGGGCGGGAGCTGTGCCACTATCTGCTTGATGAGGTTTACCTCGTCCCGTTGCTCTGCCCGCCGGTCTTCTATGGGTACTTCCATTATCTTGTCGGTGGTGAAGTTCCGCTCCTCATGCCTGCACTGGTCATAAAACTTGTTGCGCATGATGGTGATGGCGAGCGCCTTGAGGTTATCTTCTGCCTGGATATTCTGGCGTATGTCCCACAGCCTGAGCATGACTTCCTGCACGAGGTCTTCGGCATTGTCGTCACTCTCAGTCAACCTTAGCGCATACGCTTTCAAGTTGCTACGCATCGGTAGGATGATATGGTTGAATTCTTCTGTTCTCATAACCTTTACACTCTATAGACGTATGAAATTGAAAAATCGGACATTTAAGAAGAGATTTTTTTCAAAAAATGCTTTCTTTTTTCAAAGAAAAATATTATTTTTGCAGTCATAAACATAAAATTTAGCAATCGAAAACATTAAAAAACTGAATGGCTTATGGCATCTGTAGTTTCTATTATTCCCATCGTGTTGCTGTTCATCCTGATGCTCGGCTTCAAGATGGCAGGTCATAAAAGCGCCTTGCTGACGCTCGTAATTACCGTGTTGCTCGCTCTCTTCGCTGCTTCGCCGCTGGGCATGATAGCCCCGGAACATGCGGAGGACAGCGTGATCGCCCTGACGGGATGGGCGGTGGTGGAAGGCATCCTGAAGGCGGTATTCCCGATTCTCATCATCATCCTGATGGCTATCTACAGCTATAATATCCTCGTGGAAAGCAAGCAGATAGAGGTGATCAAGAGGCAGTTTACATCGATTACCGATGATAAGGGACTGCTCGTGCTACTCCTCGTATGGGGATTCGGCGGACTGCTCGAAGGTATGGCGGGCTTCGGAACGGCGGTGGCGATACCTGCTGCCATCCTCATCGGACTCGGATTCAAACCGATGTTCTCGGCTCTGGTTTCCTTAATCGGTAATACCGTGGCTACGGGATTTGGTGCCGTGGGTGTACCGGTTACTACGCTCTGCAATGAGGTGGCTGAAAGCGGATCGGCTTCGGCGGCACAGATTTGCGAGACTTCGGCCTTCGCCATTATCCAACTGGCACCTCTTTTTATCATCCTGCCTTTCATCATCCTGACGCTTACCGATAAGCACAATCTTATCAAGAATCTCATCATCGCCCTCTGGGTGGGAGTGATTTCCGTGATAGTGCAGTTTGTCTGCGGCTATTATCTCGGTTCGGAGACTCCTGCCATCATTGGCTCTATCGCTGCCATCGCTGCCATCATCGTTTATGCCAAGGTGTTTGCGAGAAAGAGCAAGGTGCAGAAACAGGAGACCTTCACTTTCTCCGAGAGCTTCAAGGCGTGGAGCGTTTACCTCTTTATATTGGTGTTTATCTTGGTGTCGGGTGCGCTCTGTCCTCCAGTCAACGCTTTCCTGAAGACGCATTTGGTGAGTGCTGTTCATCTGCCGGTGCTGGGCAGTACCTTTAAGTTCGGTTGGATTTCGAATGCGGGGATGATGCTCTTCCTGGGTGCTACGATCGGTGGATTGGTACAGGGGTTGAGTTTCAAGCGACTGATGGTCATCTTGGCCCGAACCACGGTGAACTTGCGCAAGACGGTGGTTACCATCTGTTCGCTGATAGCCTTGGCGAGTGTGATGAACTATTCGGGTATGATAACTTCCATCGCCTCGGGCTTGGTGGCTGTGACGGGTGATTTCTATCCATTGGTAGCTCCGATGATTGGTGCCATCGGTACCTTCGTAACGGGTTCTGATACTTCATCCAATATTCTCTTCGCCAAGCTCCAGGCTCATGTTGCCAACCAGCTCGGCATGACGGGCACTGATACTTTCTTCGGGGTGGAGGGAAGTCAAAGCAACTGGCTTGTTGCCGCCAATACCACAGGTGCTACGGGTGGAAAGATGATCAGTCCGCAGAGCATCGCCATCGCCACTGCCTCATGCGACATGGAGGGTAAGGACGGCGAGATCCTCCGTTCCGCCATCCCATACGCCGTGTTGTATATCGTACTGGGTGGACTTATGGTTTACTTAGGATGCTGATCTCTTGCCCGTAAATGTTTTTTTTGAAAGAAAAGTATCAAAGTATCATTCTTGACTTTGAAACTTTTTGTAATACATTGATAGATAGATATATATAATAAATGAGACTTTTCGGATTTTGTTCCGAAAAGTCTCATAAAAGTATCATGGAAGTCTCATTTTAGGCTGTTTTATCTTTTCTTTACCAGATACTTCATTCCATCGGCGAAACGCTTGTGGTTCAGTTGCGTCATGTTAGCCAATTTTCGTCCGAATCCCATCAAGCTGTTTACTTTCAGCGACGAACCTATCTGCTTTTTCAGAAAGTCGAAAATCTCGGCTGCTGTCATGTACTCACCTTCCTTCTCGTCGTCGGCAGGTTCGAAGTAGAGACGGAAATACTGGTCTATCGGCTGAACCACCTCAAACTGGCAGTTGCTCTGCATGATGAGCTTCACCTGCTCGGCGTCGAAATAACACTTCTCGCCATTGCCCAACGCCACAAGCGCCTGGGCGAAAAGCTGCTGGTGGTTGGGGTGGACACTCACGTCGATGGGGCCCGTCAACTCGATGCCGATGAAGCGGCGGTTGCCGGATGGGTCGGTGAGGATGTCGTTCATGTTGCTCGTGGCGATGAAGGAGGCGAGGCGTGGAAACTCCATGACGTGACTTCCGTACGGTGGCTTGTATTTCAGCGTAGGTAACTGGATAAGATTCTTCAAAAAACCCTGTTGCACCTGTGGTGAAATCTGGTTGAACTCGTCAAGATTGATGAGCATGAACTGTGCCATCGCCTGATACACCTGTCGTTTCTCCGAGAGAATCAGGTTGTCGCTGTAACCCCATTGCAGTTCGGGCGGCAAGAGGCGGCGGCAGAATGTGCTCTTGTTGAAGCCCTGTTTGGAGATGAGGAGCGGAGCCACCGAGTTGCCGTACTGGCGATGCGTGTATCCACGCCATTGGTCCACCATGCCGAGAAACCACGTGTAAAACCTGTCTGCCCAGTATGGATTGTTGGTGGGCACGGTGCGGGCCAAGGCACGGATGTGGTCCTTGCCGTCCCACTTGTTGTGGCACAGATAAAGATACTCTTCTATCGGATTGTAATTCTTGATGTAGTCCGACTCCAGAAAATTCCTCACGTCCTTGATGCTCACCCTTAGTCCAGCCAACTGTACTTCGAGCGTCATTCTTTTCATCACCCTCGGCTCCACGGGTCGGTATCCGTACCATCCTTTCTCCTTCGGCTGGTATTCCACGTATTTCATTACCGAGTTGTATCTGAAATTGTATTGGTTTCTCAACAGCAGCATCATGCTTGCTATGTCGTTTTTCTCGTCCTTGCCGTCCATGTCCTCGTTTCTTGCCTTTCCTTTCGCTTCGGGATCGGCTTGCTGGTCGGTGTCTTCCGTGCGGTAATGACAGTCTATCCTCATCGCCACCGCCTTGGCATTGTAATAAGGGTGGGCATCCAGCGTCATCATGAAACTGTTGTGCAGCGAAGGCTCGTTCGACATGGCAGAGGAAGCCTCGACGGAAGCAACCTGGGCGCCGATGGTGAGCGATGCCTTGACCACGGCTTGGTAGATGGGGTGGATCTGTTGGTAGGCGATGCGATAGAGCTGTTCCGCCTCAGGCTCGGAAGTAGGCAGCTTGTCGTTCTGGTTGGTGAATTTTACCAGCACGATAACGCTCTTTCCGTCGGCGCTTTCCAGGGCGGCAAAGGTGGAGGGCAGGATGGCGACCGAACGCTTCACGCCTTCAGTGCCGTCGGGGTCGGTGATGTTGTTGGACTTGAGGAGCAGGATGCCATTACAAGCCTTCATCTTCAGGTTGCTGTTCTCGTCCTTCGCAAACTCGGCGGCAGGATAGATGTGCATCCATGTAGGCATGTCCTTGTAGAAACGGTAGTCTTCGTCGATGTAGGCGGCGTAGTCTCTGAATCGGGTTACGCTCTGCTTGCTGTCGTCCTTAGCGATGCGCTCCAGTAGTTTCTCCATCGTCTTTGTGCTGACGTGGAGTTGCTTCTTATTGTCGTTGTGTACGATTGTAATCTTCATGATGTTTTTTTTGAAAGCTTGTTGGAAAAAGAAAGTATAGTGCCCAAAAGTGGGCTTCCCGTTTGGGCACTTGTTGCCCACTGTGTTGGCAGTGTGTGCCCGAGGCTTGTTCAGTCGATGCTCACCGCTTGTTCAGTTGATGCCCGTCCGTCGGTCCGTAAGGGAACATGTGGTGGGCACGGAGAGACCATGGGTGGCAGGATTCTTCATCATATACTCGTGAAGTCGATTTCCTCGGCGAAGTACTCGAAATCCACATCCTTGTAACCGAAGCGAGCGAAGAGTTGCTTGATGTGTTCCTGCTGTTCGGGCACGAGTTTCTGTTGTCCCAGTTTATATCGGTAGTACTGTCCCTTGCTGCCGAGGTAGCTTCTCATCTCGGAGCGGAGCAGGGGAGCGTCCTTCACCTTCACCTCGGCAAAGAGCTTGTCGAATCCCCAGGCCATTTTCACGATACGCAGTGGGGCGAAGAACTCGCATTTTCCGTCTTTCAAGGCATTGGGGAAGATAGCATGGCCCCGCTTGGTGTCGTCGTTCTTGTAGAGCGAGGCGAGATAGTGGATACAGTTGTTTTTCATCGGACAAAGTTCGGTGAAGCAGTAGGTGATGATGCCTGGCACCTCGCCATACTCAAAAGCTTTTCTCAGCAGTTCTTTTTCGTCCATGTGTTATTGGGTATTAAGTTAATAATTGATTATCTTAATAACGTGGAAAATGGCAAAATGTTGCATCGAAAATGATGTTTTTTCGCCAAGAAATGCGACTTTTATGATACTTTTATGATACTTCTATGATACTTCTCATCATATTTCACGAAAAGTCTCATTGCCGGCAACTGCTAATATATCAATTAGATATAACGGTGCAGAACATCAAAAATGATACTTTGATACATTTTAAAAAAAAATAAATTATACGTACGTGTGGGCACGAACCATAATTAATTAAGTCGTCCATCTACTGGTAATTGTTTTATGTTCCTTAGTCGTATACATCTAATTTCGACATCGGTTGTTATTTTGATGCAATTCGCTATAATCAGTTGATTTCGCTATAAATCTCGTCATTTTTTTTGACGGATTCAAAACGATTCTCTGTAAGGTCAAGCTCTTTTAAGAAATCACCCAAACGAAGGTTGCAGTAGCGACGGCTTTTTAGCATATCGCCCTTTTCTATATCCTCCTTGGAGATGCTTCTATCAGGACCAGGACAATTGAGTATAGAGATTCCGCTTGGCTCAATGGTAATTAATCACGCAGAAGCACCAGAGAAAATATCGGTTGGATTTTCGGTCGGAACATCGTCAAACGGTCGGATTTTCGGTCGGATTGTGGGTTTTTCGGTCGGATTATGATTAAACCGACCGATTGTAGTCATTCAATATCCACCTCAGCCCTATTCTGTCTATCTGTTTTTCTTCATTTAATTCTACCAATAGTCTGCCTACATAGCGAAGCTTTTGTTCTTCCGTCTTGTTGGCAGGAAGCACATCCTTCAGATATTCGTATATGCTATCTCGCTTGGCCCCTTCGTCACCTGCATTTTGTAAAAATTGCAGTATCATCTGGTGTAATTTCTCCTTATCCAATCCTTTTGTTTTTGTGTAAGAAGGTAGTTGGTGAGTGTTCTTGGCGATGCTAAGAGAAATGCTGTAATGGGGAGCATCACCTTCTATAAGTCCACGTTTGAGCAAGTCTTGCGCAATATCCTCATGAATGGTTCTGCCTTTTTGTACTGCGTCAAGCGAGATGCAATCCCATAGTGAGAGAGTGTCGTTTGTTTTCAACAGATCAGTGTATCGTTTGTTGATTTTATTGCCGTATCTTCGATGCTTAGTCCTTCAGATGAAAGATAAGTGCATTGCTCTGTGAGTTTGAACGTCGCCGACTGCGTGTTAGCTGGCTTACCATTAAAAGTAAGCCTTGAAATATCTGTCCCGACAATTTCAAGTGTCTTGTCTTTAACACAAGATCACAAGATGCCCATCCACCATGTTGGCAATAGCCGACACGTAGGATATGACATCATCTTTCTCGTTCCCACAGAACGAGTTCTTCAAGTTCTTAAATTCCTTCTATTCACAGCGAGCATTCTCTTGTGGGTACTCGTGGAGGATGTATTGTTGTAGCTCGAGTTCTAGCATGAGTTATTCTAATAAATATCTAAACGTCAGTTCTTTTCTACTCTTATTTCTTGCTGGTATATATATACCTTTCTGATTTTAATTTTTCAAGATACGTTCTAACCGCTGGCTTGATTGTAGGATACTCAAGCAAGTTCTTATCTGCTATAATAATCGTATGCTCCTTGGCACGACTGGTTGCAACGTTAAAAAGGTGAGGTTCGAGAGTCCTAATATATGACGTATTAGGAACAAGAAACAAGGTTACATCAGTAGTTAAGCCTTGTATTCTTGCGACAGTGTCAATGATTACATTGTCATGAGACCCTACATTTTGAGTAATTGCTTTTTGAAGTGCGCGTGTCGTATTTCTCATACATGTTAAAATCGCAATATCCTTATCTTTCGCATCATTAAGAATGCTCCCAACAATGTAAGCTGCTAACATTATTGCAAACTGAGGAGTATATTCTCCAGAGGGCATATCTGTCAAGACTAAGGTTGGACCACCTTCCTCAAAGAGAATTTTTTTCAATGATGGTAACACCATATAAACGCCAGATTTATAGGCCTTCAGTGTTCCATTATAGAAAGTACCAGTATAGTCTGCTGCTCTCTGCCCAAATCTATATGTTGTTGTTAACTGATAAATTGGAGAAGAACTATTGTCTGCCAATAATTGAAGACCATTTATTATATCTCCATAATTGCATATTTTTACCCTGTCTCCATTTAAGGCTACAATCGGTGATAATTGGTGGATATCACCAACCCACAGATTGTGCTTACCCATTTTTTTGCTTGCTGCAAACATCGCTAAAAGAGCCTGACTAGCTTCGTCCATTATGACAAAGTCAAAGGGAGTTTCCAAAGTCAGATCAGCTGCAAATCCACTTGTGATATAGTAACTAGAAAGAACAATCGCTGATGGGATAGGCGCAATCTGCTTAATGGATTCCAAATTTGGCATCTCTCGATGTTCATCTGTTGTGATATTGGTCTTGAAGATTTTGCCTTCTGCGAGTAGTGATTCAACTGCAGGTTTCTCGGCAATTTCCATTAGAGCCCGGTTTGTTAAGGCGGTTACCAGTACAGAAAAGCCCTCTTTACAAAGTCTTGCACATAGTTCCGCAATCATGTATGTTTTGCCTGTACCAGGAGGCCCTTGCAAAATCATTGTATCAGTTAGGCTTAGCTGGGTGTAGACAAAATCGGCAACATTGTCATGATTAATAAGTGTTGGAGTCCAATCCTTAGGAGTATATGCACAGTCTAAAACTGAAGAAACCGAAGTGCTTATTTTATCTTCTACCACTCTTTGTAGATTCATTACGTAATCTATCGGTGGACGTTGAGGACCAAATGCAAGGATTATTCCAGGAGCATCTTTTATGTATTCTGCAAAATCAAGGCTTACTTTGCTAAAACCTACTAATGAAAAGTTCTTGTCATTTGTTGACGAATGCCAAATGCATACAGCTTCTGTTGAGTTATATCTCTGTTTGTACAAATCACGGTAAGTTAATTTTCCCCAGTTCCTATAGTTTTGTAAGTTTGGGGGAAGTACCATACACATCAAAAACTCCCCTTTTCTTGGCAAAGATCTAGTATTGGGGAACTTCATGATCATTTCTCCGTCCTTGAACGTAACGAACTGTGCAACAAACATCTCTTCGCTGATTTGTAGCAAGGAGATGGCTGAGGTCATGAATTTTTTATTGAATTCCTCAGTTTCAGCTTTAAGCTCATCCTCAAGGAATTGCCAATGATTACGTCTGTCGATATACATATTACAATAGAGATTCTTCTTCAGCGCCAATTGAAGCAGGCAACGTTTGGGCTGGTAAGTCATGCATATCTCGCATTGCCAGCTTGAGTTCCTCATTAGGATTATTGAATGGTTCTGGAGTCTTGTTATAACCAATTGTTGTACCAAAGTTGAAATGAAGACCCTTAAAATATTTTAGAGTCTCTGCAAGCGCTATACATCTATTCTTGTACTGCATATTTTCAGGGCTGAAAGTAATAGCAATAGTATTTGTATCTCGAGGCAGTGCATAGAATGGTACACATTGAGGCCCATCATGAGTTACAACCCAAAGCATCGATCCATCCTTTGATAATTGCTCCCAATCAGATGTGTTGAGAGAGAAAGCACGTCTTCTGGATTTATAACTATGAACAACAATTGGAACCTCTCTTCCCGTTGGGTCAAGTACACCATAGATATTGCACCATGCGTCCTCACATATGCCTTTTGTGAAACGATAACCTTTTTCTTCAAGATACAATTTAACATCAGTTTTTGCTTGAAGAAGATAATCCCTCATTTCTTCTGCTGAAAGACCTGCATATTGAGGTTCTGCAACGGTAATAGTACATGGTTCTCCGGATTCTGAAACAGATTCTATTTCGGTTGGGATAATTATATCGCTCAGATTATTGACATTATAATCATCCGAATCCTTATCTTCTGGATTTGACTCGTTAATCATACCCATAGCAGCCAATTGACTCTTGAGAATTTCGTTTTCATCCTCAAGTTGTTTAACTTTGTCGGTCAGTCCTCCGATTTGAGCACTGTTTTCAATGATGATTTGAATTTGCTCGTCAGTAAGTTTGCTACTTACATTCATCAAGAGTTCGCGCTTCTCCTTCTTCCAAACCACATTGAGGACTATCGAGTCTTCTATTGGCTTGGTTTTAGGGAAGTTTGTTTCATTGAATTGTCCAGATTGTTCTTTCCAAACCTCAATCAATTCATGAACAGCATTGATATAGTTGTCATCCTCCCATTTTGCTGGTAGCTGATAGTATTCATAAACCTTATCATCTATCAGTTTATAGGCATTAATAGCTCCAATTACAGATTGAGGCTGAAGGCAACTACGAGAATCCATCAGAATATTCCTATAGTCTGTTTCAGGATCAACAAGCAAAGATATAATGTTCTTGAGCAAATCTCCTATATTTCCCTCATCCTTATTAAGGTCACAAAATGACTTCAGAACACCATTCTGGTTTGAGAAGACAGAAAGATTCGAGTATGAAATATTAGCATGTGAAAGAAATCTATAATACTTATTAAGTACTTCCCACACTTTAACTTCACCCACTTTACCAAGTGACGTGTCGATTGCGTCAAGTGTACCCATAGACGATATTGTTTCCTCTATCTGGCTGCAAACATATTCGTTTGCGAATAACCACAGATCGGATGAATCAAAAGAAATATCGCCTTCAAAGTTTGTTTGACTTGGCAGAATCTCTTTAGACACGTCGAAAAGATCTCTTTGATACTTATATAGTTCCGATTCTTTGTCCTTCGGAAGGAGACTGACAATATAAAGAGCTACCTTGTCAAGAGCATTTTGAGGTTTATAATGATATTTTTCTCTAAAATAGTTTCCACATGCATACGAATCAGTCGTAGCAAACTTAGATTTTAAGTCTGCAGCAAATGAAGCGATTGTCTTGTTCTGATTAACAGAAAAAGCAGATGCGTCAATGTCCTTATGAAGTAGAATCTCCTTGTAGTTCAAATCGACTGATTTGAAGATGTCATCTTTTAATTCTTCGGGAACTCCCGCATCTTCATAAAGGTTTTTATGCGCACAGAAATTGCCTTCCTGGTTCGGAAGAACTTCAAATGCATCTAACTTCGAAATTTGAATGTTCAATGCTAAAAGTGCATCATTCAACCATTTTGCGTCAAGGCCAGATGGAAGTTTTGATAGTGATCCTATTGACTTCAGGCTATTGAGAACTCGTGACACAAACCAAGTATCTACTTCCTTCCATGCACCGTCAAGAAGACTGTTGTCTGTTATGGATACCGCATCAGTAATAGAATATAGTGATGTGCATATCTCAAAGAAACGTTTTCTTTGGTTTCTGAATTCAGAAGAATACTTTTCTTCGGCATTTGGGATAATAGAAATCAATGGCATAAGACGAGAAACTTTAGTAGTCTGATTGTCTTCCTCTATAATATTTTTTGCCAAACGATTGAGATCTGCACTATAGCTTTGAGAATTATACTTGGAATCCAAAGATACTGCAGTTACATCGCTATGCAACAGAATAGGCTTTACATCCTTACCGAGTTTGTTCAACAAATCAATGACAAAAGTAGAGACATTTTGTCCTTGTTGGAAGTTTTCTGTGTTTTTCTTTAAAAGATATCCATTCATATTAGGAAGCAAAGCATACTCTGTAAGATAACGCACATCGTAATTTGAAACATACTGAAGGAACTGGTTATACCATATTGGTAAGGTCGTATTAACCAATTTGATACAGCTCCAATTTTCTTTACTTTCAATATCTGCACAAAGATCTTTCGTTGCCCAAAGGTTCAGTCCACTTTTCCAAAGCAGTATCGACCATTCATGATTATCTGAGACAATCTTAGAAGGGTAAAGCGAAGCCAACAATGAATATACAGAATCCTCATCCTTTTGTATAGGCTCTTTAACGAAGATACAATCTGACAGTTTTTTGTATGTGCTACCATCATATAACTTAACAACATCATATTTCAGAAGAATATCTCTATACTTGTGAATGATATTAGACGCATACCAATCCTTATCAAGATTCTTGTGGAATTTAGCTTTGTCTAAACCAGAGGCGAGATAATACAGACTTCCATATTTATGCTCCGAAAGGAAGGCTACAAGTCCTTCATATAGTGGAAAAACCTGTTCATAAATCTTTTGGTTTATACCTGTTTCCGTGATGACGTTCTTCTCTTCGTTCCAGATTTGACCACTCAACATGAGACTTTGTCTCTCACTGTCTGGTTCAAAGTCAGGGCTGTTGACAATAATAGGTTCAGATAGTTGGTCTTCTATACCAACCATAGGGAGAACGCAATAGTGGGCAGTTTTGCCTATATGATTAACGATATTGTTATTCTCGTCTATTTCTATTGAACATCTAATCTTAAATTCCTTTCCTTACGATAACGTTCAGAAAGTTCCTTTGAAGGTCCTTCGTAGTGAGAGAAAACAAAACGTCTCTTACTGGTAGAGTTGGGGCTTGCAATTTCATATTCGGCAAGATAGATGTTTTTACTTAAGCAAACCTGGGGAAGTTTCTTAATCTTGGTAATATTACCATTGTCATTTAACTCTATAGAACTCAATTCTTTACAGAAGAGCATAGTAGGTGCAATGTTCTCATGAAAATTCTGTACACCTAATTTGACAGCAGTTCTTCCTGAATCTGAGTTAATATGATATGTAAATGTCGTCCAATCAAAAGTTTGCTTGAAGAATTTCTCAGAAGCACGCATCTTTTTTAGACCTTCAATCAATTCACTTGGAATCAGTCCATCTCGATACATAGTAACTTCAAAGCCACAGAGTTCTGTACATTCCTTATTGGAGTACATATTACTTTCGATTGTGACAATCTTTGAAAGACAATGAGTTGTCAGAAATCCAGTACCGAAACGTCCTGTACTTTCTTGGTTCTCTTTACCATCACTATATTTATATAGCAGGCCGTAGCGAGCCTTGGCAGTGAATGGAGCACCATCATGTTTGAACTTTACGGTATCCCTGTCTATCTCAATACGTACATTTATCTCATTTCTATTAGGGTCTAATGCTATTGTGTCTTTAGCATTCTGAATAAGTTCCCATACCCATCTTTTTTTGTCAATGTCTGATGGGGCATTAAGGTCACGAAGTCTTTTCGCAACGTTTGCGATGTACATTTGATAAAAGATTTCATCCCTGGCATCAGTGTTAACATCCGGTGACAGAATTTCCTGTTTGCAGTCCATACAATTAATGTTTGTTGTTGTTTGTAACAATTCGCCATTTTGATCCTCGTCTTTTTCCTGGATTAAATTTATTTGTTTTCCTGGCAAAAACCAAGCTTTATACTTAAATGGCATCTGTTCAATTGCAGATTTATTATATTTAACATCCGTAAGTCGAACAGACTTACTACTTGTAAAATATCCATACAGTTGATTGTCTTCATCCTTGAGAATAAACACAGTGGGAGAGGCAATCATATCTTTTATGCTTGTATCAGTCTTTGGATTGTTATAGATACTATTAAGAGAAAACTCCAAAAGAGGTGCTAACTCAAATGCCTCAGAAATACGTTTTTCTTCTGGCTTCATATCTTGATTAGGAAAATGATAATATCCTAATTCAAGTTTCGCAAGTTCCTTAGCTTGCTATCTTTTGTTCATAAATCTGTAT
>ENA-OPEX01000186-OPEX01000186.1-human-gut-metagenome-genome-assembly--contig:-NODE-186-length-14827-cov-3.174655_pt1 | contig 14827 bp, 22 predicted proteins | sample MGYA00241303_ERZ501540 | MGnify/ENA primary metagenome ERZ501540 (study PRJEB25962, sample SAMEA2042431) | human gut metagenome | biome: human gut; feature: human-associated habitat; material: faeces...
TGTTGCTCAGGATATTATAAATAATGTTAAACTAAAGTGTTGCGGAATTAAGGTATACTTTTAGAAAAATCTTTTATGTTTTGTTGAAAATAAGGTAACAAATTTGAACTCCAAGGGAAAAACATTATGACTGTTTGTTCATTTTCTTCCTTTGGAGCAACAATTTCTTCTTCACTCGAACATGAAATCATGATAGTCAGTGAGACCAACGTGATAAATATGAATATTATATGTGATAATTTATTTGTACTTATGTTCATTGCTTAACACATTTTTTATTTCAAAGTTAGTGATTTTTTTGCCAACAATAGCTATTTCGTGCTATTTTTTACGATATTTTTCATCTTATTCGTCTATATTAACTTAAACTGACTCGTATCGTTTTAAACGAATCATTTTGAATTGCCTAACAACAAAGCCTCAGATTGCCTCAATCCAAGGAATATTCGTCTCGTAACCCATATCAAAATCAATTTCTATTTTCATTGAAGTATTAATAGTTTTTGAGTATCTATTTGTTCTCCTGTCGTTATAATTTATGTTGTATATCCAACTTACAAAATGCCCCATTGAGTCCACAAATCTTACGGGAAGCAGGCGGATTCTGTCAGTGCAAAGGTAATGTTTTTATTTCAATCCGGTATCACGGCAGAGGTGATTTTTGGTTGTTTATGCAAGAATAATTCGGAATATGTAAAATAAACGGTAAAATATCTGTTGTATTGGCGATTGGACTTACCGTGCAACGAGTTAAGCGATTAATAAAAGTACAATCACCGCAATAATACTATTGATTTTACGTTCTTTTCAAAAAAAAGGTTGTGCAATAGTGACTTATAGGCTAAAAGTACTACCTTTGCATACAATAATAGGTAACAATACGTTTAAGGTCACAATTTGTGATCTCAAAAATAAAGATAGAAATATGGCAAACAACATAGATAAAAAAGAACCAGTCGCAATTTGCGACCAGTCCAAAATAGATGTTACAAAATGCGATAACCATGAACTCGCAGGTAATATCGAACCTCTAATAAAAGTAATTAGAGGGCAACAAGTTATGCTTGATAAAGATTTAGCAATGCTATATGGGGTAGAAGCTAAAGTTCTGAATCAGGCTGTTAAACGCAATGTTGAACGCTTCCCTAATGACTTTCGGTTTCAATTGACAAAGGAAGAATGTTTAAGGTCACAAATTGTGACCTTAAACGAAAAACAAGGTCATCACCTCAAATATATGCCGTATGCTTTTACTGAACAAGGCGTGGCAATGCTTAGTAGTGTTCTCCGTTCAAAAACAGCCATTGAGGTCAATATACAGATCATGCGAGCCTTTGTTTCCATGCGCCACTTCATGGTGAATAATGCTTCTATGTTCAGCCGCTTAGAAACAATAGAATATCACCAGTTGGAAATTTTACAGCACCAACAAGATACAGACAAACACGTAGAAGAATCAGACAAACGAATAGAAGAAGTATTCCGCAGATTGGATGAGGGCAACGCAAAACCGAAGCAAGGTGTGTTCTACAATGGGCAAATTTATGATGCCTATACTTTCGTGTCCGACTTGATTAAGAGTGCAAAGAAACGTATTGTCCTTATCGACAACTATGTTGACGAGACTGTACTTACACTGCTTGATAAAAGAGAAGAAGGCGTTTCTGCGGTCATATATACTCAGCAGATAAGCCGTCAATTTCAGCTTGACATTGACCGCCACAACGCTCAATATGCACCGGTTGATGTTGAAACATTCCGATTGACACATGACCGCTTCCTCTGCATTGATAATGATGTTTATCACATAGGCGCATCTATCAAGGACTTGGGCAAGAAGTGGTTTGGCTTCTCAAAGATGGAGATACTTACACCTGACGAATTGGTAGAAAGAATCAACAAAGGGTAATCCAATTGGTTTGCGTCTTATGACTGATATTGGTTGACCCGGAATCTACAGTTTGTCCGTAAAAATGCGGGATTCCACGGACAAGTTATTCAAAATCAACAACTTGTCCGGAAGAAGGCGGGGTTTTACGGATGAACGCGCTACCGAGATTTTCACACTTTATGGCTTTATGCATTGAAGGTGACGTCTCATGTAACGGAAGACCGTGCAAGTGAATGACGAAGCGCAGGGCTATGGAAGAGCGCTTATGGTCACAATTTGTGACCTTAAAAATGGACATAAATATGGCAGATATAACAGAAAAGACTGAGAACTGCGAACTGGTCACAAATTGTGATCGGTTGGTTGCCGTGGATAATATCGAACCGCTAATAAAAGTAATTAGAGGACAGCAGGTTATGCTTGATAAAGACTTGGCAACGCTATATGGTGTAGAGACAAGAACTTTGAATCAGGCGGTCAAACGTAACATTCAAAGGATTCCTGCTGACTTTAGGTTTCAGTTGACCATGGAGGAATGTTCAAAATCACAGATTGTGACTTTGAACGCAGGACGAGGGCAAAACATCAAGAAATTACCTTATGCTTTTACAGAACAAGGTGTGGCAATGCTTAGTAGTGTTCTTCGTTCACAAACAGCCATTGAGGTCAATATACAAATCATGCGAGCCTTTGTTTCCATGCGCCACTTTATGGTAAACAATGCTTCTGTTTTTAGTCGTTTGGAAACGATGGAATATCATCAGTTGGAAATCTTGCATACGAATGCGTTATAGGCAACCAGACAATGATGCCATTGGGTGAGATTTGTTTCGATTTTGACAGAATGCAGCTTGTAATCCCTGCCTCGTATACACCAACACCTACATATGCTCCCAATTTCTATCGTTCGCCTCAGCGCCTTTACCATTTGTCATTAACAGATGGTCGTTCAGGGAGAAAGATTGATGCAATAGTTGATACTGGCGCATCGGGAACCATCCTGACAAATCGCTATTATAAAAAGAACGAAAACTGTTTTACTGGTAGAACGGCAACTGATTCATTGCGCACGGCAGGTGTCGGTGGTGTCAACGTTGTAAAAACGATACCTGTGTCATGGACATTTACCCTTGCTGGCGAACAATATACCGAGACTAACATTCCAGTAGTAACATCTTCAGAACAGAATGAGGAATATGATTGCAGAATCGGTTTACCAACGTTAATGGCGCATAGGAAATTTATTATCAACTTCAAGAATATGTGGATGAGATTTGAGGATTAGCATTTTAATTCCGCCAACGAGTATACATAAGTATTATGAAATGCATCAACATATTACTTGTGATGTGATTCGATCTTTTCTCGAAGACAATGACAATGCTTTGCGACCTGATGAAGGAAAAGACTTCATAGAGTTTGCTAAAGAGTTGATGGAAAGACGTTATGAGAAAGGTAAGATTGGTTTCAGTACTTGCAAGAATGGTATTTCATATCTCAATCAGTTTGAGGAATACCTGTTGCTTGAACACAAAGGTACACATGGTGAGCATAAGGAATTCATTTATGTCTCAGATATTAGTGAAGACTTATTGCTTGACTTCCGTAAGTATCGACTCTTGGCAAAAAAGAAAGCAACAACAGTCAACAAGACTCTATGTCCGATTCTTCAGGCGTGTGAATATGCTTGTCAGTTAGGTTATATCTCTCATCAGCTTAATGCATCTCTCCAGGACTTGTATATGAAAGAAGAGGACCGGCTTGATGAAGAAGAGAGGAATATCAAGTATCTCACTGAAGAGAGACTTGCTGAGTTAGTTTCCGTTTATAATACCATCGAACAACCTCGACGAAAATAGTTTTTGGAGATGTGGCTGTTTGCCTTCCATGCTTGCGGTATGCGAATGGTTGATGTGATGACGCTCCGATGGAAAGACATTGATTTCAACAAGAATTTCATCAGTAAAATACAAGTCAAGACGAGAAACCGAAACACCATACCTTTGAGTGAACCACTCATTCGTATTCTTGAAAAATGGAAGGGTAGAAACAAAGTCTTTGTTTTTGATCTATTGCCAGAGAACTTCGATATAAATGACCATGAGGCGATATACCGTCGTAGAAATTCCTGGAATAATACCATCAATACTTCGCTTCGCTGTATATCTCATAATTTAAAATGGAATCAAGACTTGACTTTCCATGTATCAAGACACACTTGGGCAGTTTTAGCGCTTGCACACGGAGCTGAAATCAGTGAGATAAGCAGATTGTTAGGTCACGCTTCAACAGGCGTCACAGAGCGAGTTTATGCAGAATTCTTGCCAGACAACCTTGCGACTGTAGTAAGCAAACTTGGCTTCTGCTTCATTCCTGATATGAATGCCAAACAAAAGAAGGTGGTATCACGCTAAACAGAGTGATACCACCTTCGATCAAATTTGTAGCCTTTATAGTCGAAACTATCAGAATATCTTGTAGTCCTTGCCAGTAAGATTAGAAATTGGCTTGAATAAACGCAATAGAATGAGCCCTATCACGATAAATGCTATTCTGACTATTACTGAACCACCCATAGTAAAACCGTGCCATACGAGGAAAATGGGTGAGCACATGAGGGCTACGATGATTAGGCACATTAGAGCTGCTAGAAATGTTTTTGGTCCCATACGTCAATAATCTAATGGAGCTATGAAATGATCATCAGGCAGGTCGTGAAAATACTTGCCATCTGCATCATTAGTCACATATGTTTCGTTTTCTGGATCTTCTGTAGCGAAATAGATTTCCAAATCCTTGAAACGATTTTTGAGAAGAACGCGGAAGTCAGTAATCAATGCGAGTTCTTCCGCTTCTATATAGAGAAAGCCTTCTGAAAGTTCGCATTTCTTGATATTACCACAGAGATTGCAAGTCCCATAGTCCACACCAAGAGCTAAGATGATGTTTCCTTCCCAATCATCGGCCTCGTCTTCTTCCATAGCAGGGCGTTCTTTCTGTATGAAAGTCTGATAGAGGTCATATATCTCTTGCAACTCTTCTTGTTTTCCTACAATGTGGTAGCGTACTTTTATATTATGCATTTGTGATGCTATGAAATCTTCTAACTCTTTCTCCATATTTCGTCAGTCAATCTTATAGTTATACAAATATCTGAGACTGTCACCACTTATTTCGAAAGCTACGATGTCGTGAGCATACTCGTTGCTTCCCACCTTGGCAGATAGGAAGAATATGTATGAACGCGGTCCATATTCATCATCAAGACTTATAATTTTCTGTACTTCATGGTGACTGTAGTCATCCTTTGGATGGGCGAGCTGCAACAATGGGCGATGCTCTTCATGCAGTGTTCCATCAGAAGACTTGAACTTAACCACACAGTCTATGTCTGGTGCCGTTCCTCCCTCGCCTGTATCATACCAGATGGCAGTTACGAGACTATCATCTGAGACTACTGTGTGATAAGTCTCGATAGAGTCAGACTTACCTGTACTCTTATCAAGACTTGTGTTCTGTGACTTATGCTGACATGATACGAGAAGCATGATAAAGAAGCTAAAGACTGTAATACAGGTTTTCATCCTCTGTTCTTTTTTAGTTCTACAAACATACTGTCAGCCAACACTTCACCATCCTCAGCATATTCCGGGTCAAAGAGGAGTCCGGGGAGGGTAAGCGGTTCTTCCTGCCCTTTGACGTACGAACCAATATATACGTCGTCGGTGTAGAAGTCGTTGATTCTCGGCTGATAGGTGAAGTCATACGGCAACTTAGCCTCATCGCACAGCTGATAGTAGTCATCCTCAAAGTCAAAGTCGGCTTTCTCCCATACGAAGCTGAGCACATACATGGAAGAAACGAGCCATCCTTTTCTGCTGGAAGGACGACCTACATTGATGCAACGGGCATGGATGTCCTCTTGCCAGAATGTAGGGAAGTAATCGCCATAACCGATATAGCCCTCACTATAGTCACACATAGCGTTTACAGTTTCTATGATCTGTTCCTTGATATGCTTGCTCCAAAGGTGGACAACATACTGTGCATAATCCTTGTGTACTCTAAGATATATCTTCATTTTCTTTTCGTTTAGACCTTTATTTTGAAGGAGGAAAAATCTGATTGATGACAACTTCATTGTCGTCTCCAAGATACGCCCCGTCTATGTCATGACCTATTGACATAAATTCATCACTCTCAGCCCAATCTCCTATGCTCAATCGCTCGCTGGTTTCCTGATAGTAAGCATCCATTATCTTCTCATGGAGGTTAGGAGCTTTTTCCTTTAACCAAGGGTCAAACTTTTCCCAATAATCTTCTTCCTCCATGTCTTTCAGAATTGTATCTTGGGCTTCTTTCCATAATGCCAGCAATTTCTCAGCTTCCTCGTCAGAGAGTTTGACGGTGGCACCGTCATTATTTCCATTTAAATAGATCTCTGCATCAATCTCTTTCATTGTCTGTGATATTGTTTTGTTACTTTATGACTGATTACTTGCCAGCCCCTCTTTGGCCAGAGTGGTGGCAAATGTATAGAAGTCTGCCATGTGAGCATCGTCCCATAGCTCTTCGTTGTTTTGAAGATACTCCTCAAGTTGATTTCTCAACTCTTCGTTTTCCGTTCTTTCGAGAACCACTCTGATGAGTGTTAGCGCACGGATGTCGCCTAAATCTTTGTGTATCATATTCTTTTCTTTTCAAGACACGATTTCTCGCCATGGCATAACCCGAGCAAGCTCGGTTCTGCTCATCTGGCTTATCGAAATCCTTCGTTTTTAGTTATTATCTTTTTTGTGAATAGCTTGCAAGATGGCTTCGCGCATCCACCATACGGCATAAGCTGCAAAGGTAAAGCCACGCGACTTGTCGAACTTATGACTGGCACGTATCATACCGTATCGGCTGGCAGCAATAAGTTCTTCCTTAGACAGACCCTTGTCAACATACTGCTTTGCCACAGCCTTGACAAAGACAGAACCGAGTTCTGCCAACTCGTTCTCCGCATTGGAGTCGCCCTGCTGGATGAGGTCGATAAGACGCAAAGCCTCATCGTTGTCGATGATAGGCTTCTTTTCACTGTTTGTTGTAGAATTGTTGTTCATCATGTCTTTAATGTTTTTAGTTGTCGCGCGAAATTTACCCTGTTTTTCTGAAATAAAAAAATCAGACCATAGAAAATCAACAAAAAATCAACTTTTTGTTGCAATCATATCTTATTCAAAGATACTGAATATGGCTTGGATAATCCAGCCAATAATCATAAAAACGAGTTGTATGAGACTTATCAGTATGTAGCCACCAAACACAACTATCAAGATTCCGCATAGAAAGAAAAACATGTCTCACGTCTTTTAAAAAGTTTTGCCTACTCCCTTTGCAGCGTTTCGGCTTCCTCTGTTGTCACTTGTTATTCTGTTACTTGTTTGCCTGTTGTGTCAAAGGTGAAGGGCAAGTTGCTCGTAGCCTTACTTGCATGCCACTTCTGGATTATCAAACTCAATTGTCTTTAGTACAGGGCAGTCTGAGAAAACCGTGTCGTCATTTAGGCATACGTTCTTGCTTAAGTACACTTTCTTCAGTTGCATGCAATGTTTGAAGGCTTGTCGGCAAATCATACATTTCTCACTATCGTCATCACTTTTCTCTATGACAAGACTCTTGAGTCCTGTGTTTCTGAAAGCACTGAGGCCGATAGTCTTAATGTGACTTGGAATATTTATCTGCTGCAAGCAAAGGCACCGTTGTCGATTGTTTCCACAGTCTCTGGCAAGATGACTCTGTTAGACTTTTGCAAAGGGCGAAACTCATATCGCCTATATACTTTACTCCTTGCATTTCTACTTTATAGAGCTGAGGGCAGTGAACGAATGCACACTTACCCACATTTACTACGGAAGTAGGCAACACCACATCACGCAGATAGGCGTGATAACCAAGAGCCCCATCACAGATAGTGGTCACACCGTATTTCACCTCAAAATGTTCTTGATGGCCAAGCACTTTGAGTAAACGATGTCCGTCCTCGCTGTATATTCCACCAGAAACTCTATTGCTTTCGGCTTGCAGGATAATTTGTTTTTCTTCTTCTGTAAGAGATGTATTCATAAGTATACAAAGGTGTTACATTCCTCAAATGCAGAGATATTGAGTTCTGGCTCTTCATCCTTAGAATAGTCATTGACTAAATATACAACAGGAATCCCGGTCTTGTTCATCAAGTCTACAGCATATTCCAAACGTGGGGCTTTCAGTTGGTCGAAGTAGGGGTGGAAGAGAAAGAGCCTTGTGTCTTCATTATAAACAATAGCTCTCTTTTCTATAATAACTCCATCCTTTTCGTAAATGTACTTGTCGCACCTTACGCATCCAGGAATGTTCATGATACTGCGTCTTGCCTCATCTATTTCGCTGTTAGAGTGAAACCAGATAAGCAATGGTCGTTTGGGACCTCTCGCAATGTATTCTTCTATTTTATCAAGTATTGTCATAGCGATAATTTGTTTAAGTGAACGAAGGATCCAACTATTCTGGGTGCAAAGGTAAACATTTTCAGCCTTTGCACCCAGTTTATTTATTCGGAAGAACCGGAATGGAGAGTCGGAAAATCAGGAATATTATAATCTACAATGACCGATTACCCTTTTTAATTTAAAGTCTTGAATCAACTATAAAGGTACTAAAAATCAGACACTTAGCCAAATTTATTTAGTTATGCTTTATTAATTTACTTGCTCATTTTCAAACGATTACGTAATTATTAATAGAGTGTTAATCCTAATTTTGCTTATAATTTAATTCTTTTAGTCGTAGTCTGGAAGGCACATCTAAATGCCCGCATAAACAGAAAGCGTCATCTCCTATGCTCGTTACTGAGTCTGGAATGGTGATGCTTTGAAGAGATTCGCACTGCCAAAAAGCTCCATCTCCTATGCTTGTTACCGAGTCTGGAATGGTGATGCTTTGAAGAGATACGCACAAGCCAAAAGCACTTTTTCCTATGCTTGTGACTGAGTTTGGAATAGTGACGCTTTGCAGAGATTTGCACAACCAGAAAGCGTTATCTCCTATGCTCGTTACAGAGTTCGGAATGGTGATGCTTTGAAGAGATCCGCATTGTCTAAAAGCATCATCGCAAATAACTTCTGTTCCTTCTCTTACAACATATTTTTTCTTGCGGAATGAGAAAGAAGCCTTTAATAGCTTTTTCCCATCGCGACTATACATAACTCTATACTCATCTTCAATAGCATCCTTTAAATCCTCTTCCGTTACTTTTGTACAGCAAACCTCATTCATTTCTTTCAAGAATGTATCAGGATTTGTTTTTTCTACTGTTTTGTTAGCCATAATATTATTTTTTGTTATTTATCTTGTTCTGAAGAATGTCATTGAATGTTATCTTCTTTGGCATATTATCTTACTATTTATACGGGCATGCTTTTTTAATGCCAATATTCTTCTGTAACCTCGTCAGCTTCCTCCTTTGTCATTGCCTTGTCAATGTTGTCGGCAACGAATCTATAGAAGGCACGATAGTCTGGCTCATAAAGCTCTGTAACTTTGGTCCATTCCTGAGGGAAATCATCAGGGCCATGACCATAACCAATATTATCTACAACTGCGGCTACACAGATTTCATCATCGTCATCAAGTCCGATGCCAAATATTGACACTTCTGTTCCGTCACCATCATCGCCTTCACATTCGTCTTCCCAATCAGGCACGGCAATGTAGCGCTTGTCACCTTTTTGCTTGAGAAGACTGATAATTTCTTTGTATGCTTCTTCAATAACATAGTTAGAGAAAAGCGAGAAGAAGTCTCTTTTCAGTAACTTAGAAATCTTTAACAACAAGTCTGTTTCAAGACTTGTCTTATCAAAAATATCTTCAATCTCAGAACTTGCTAAATGCAAATTCTTTGCAAAATCCTCAATAGTGAGGCCCTGCTTTTGAACCTCTTGTTTGATTTCTTGTCCAATATGAATCTTTGTCATAAAGTATGATTTTATATTTTAAAAGCCTACTCCCTTTCCAGCGTTTCGGCTTCCTCTGTTATTATCTCGACAACTGCATCATCGTAAATCAACCTTATACTCATTGAAATAGATGAAGCCGTCCTTCCAATGCTCACAGTTCCACTTGTGGATGTCATCAACAGTAAGAGTGTCACGTTTCAAGACACGTGCGAAATAGGCTAATGCCTCATCCATACTGTTGAACCGCTCGTAACCACACAAAACCGGCTCTTTCAAATGAAAGTCCACACTGACGCGTGTCGGGAAATATTTCCCCTCTGCATCATTTGTTGCATAAGTCTCATCGCAATAACTTTCCACCATATAGTATATGGTCATACCTTCATAGTGGCTTTCAAGCGGATGTCGGAAGTCTGCCGTCACCCAATCTTCCTCGGCTTCAATACTCAATGAATTATCTACGAACTCACATTTTATAATGTTGCCCCGAAGATATTGTTCTTTGGTATCTACTCCGAGACTATACACCATACTTGCGTAAGATACAGACTTGTCTTTACCCTCTTCAAGCTGTTTCTTGTTTAGAAGCGTCCTATACTGGTCATATATCTCTTGAAGGTCATTTGGTTTGCCTTCAATGCGATAGTATACTGTGGTAAAATACTCCATAAAGCATGATTCTATTTTAAATGTGACTTTCTTTTGTAGCGCATAGTCAGAACAGCATATTATTTCATGGCTATAAGCCTTCCATATATAATTTGACCTACACTATCACCATCCTCCACAGCCTTCATATATACAGCCATGAGTTCTTCGCTATCTCTGGATTGCCGAGTACTTTCAACAAGCGAAGTCCGTCCTCGCTGTAGATTGGTCCGGAAACCTTGTTGCCTTTGGCTTCCTTGATCATTGCCTCATCTTCTTTTGTTAATATTGTATTCATATTTATTATTTTTAGTTGAATCCATAAAAGAATAGTGAGTCTTGAACTTACATATCTTCTGTATTATTCATTACCTTCACTTTGTCGAAGCTCATTGGCTCATACTCTAATATCTCACCAGTCTCCTTAATCATACGATAACGCAGATGGGTACGGATATGTGAAATCCCCTCTGGACGATTCAAGTCGTTAACAGTAGGCTGAATGGTGCTCACCTGATGATATTCCACCTGACGATTGTCCTTATCGCAGCTTTCTTCCAACACAATATCTTCGTAAGTGGTGAGATTCTGCTTTGCCTCCTCTAACAAGTCTTTCAATGCGTCTGCCCAACTATCGTTGCCCTCTATGCTGTCGTATATTCTGTCCATATATCCCTTGCCTTTGATGGCTTGGTACAGTTCGATGAGGTAAGCGAAACGCTTTTCCACATCATCGGCTATGAATATGTGTGCACGTTGATTCCAGGAGTTGAAGGTAGATACGGCAAGCGACTTCAGTACCACTTTTCCATTGGGCAGCGTAGGAATATGGATAGGGTCAAGACATAGCAGCACGACGTGCTTTCCCGACTCCTCTGCCAGTCTTTCGGCAATGAGTACATGGGTGTTATAGTCTCTTTCCATAGTGCATTTTATTACGACCACCTTCTGCGGCATTTTGGCAAGCGACATTACGCCAAGTTCAAAATGCATCAGTTCGGCTGGTTTGAGCCTTATTTGTCTCACCATGCCTTCGCCATATATCTCCTCGCCCTTTTTGCATACAAGACGGGGTAGGTTGCGACTGCGCGCTCCACTATAGAATATTACGAGCGGCTTTTTGCGCGGCATCAGAAGATACTCTTCCACTACATCCATTGTTTGTCGTGGCGATACTGCATGCAACTTGTCATTAGGCAAGAGTAGCGTGATGCTGTTCTCTGCCGTCTGCTTGTCTACTACCGCCACTTCTCCGTTCAGACATTTCTCCGAGAACTCACGGAAGAAGTCTCTATCCAGCAACTTTGATACTTTCAGCAGCAGATCGGTGTCGAGACTCGTCTTTCCGAATATCTCGTATGTGGCAGAGTTCGACTTGCACAGTTCTCTGGCAAAGGCTGCCACCGAAGGAAACTTTGCCTTTACCTCCTTCAGAATCTCTTGTCCTATATGATATTTCTCCATTTTAGCATTTTATTTATTCTGGTGCAAAGGTATATCTTTTTCTGCCTCTGTCCACTATCGTCATTATCGGATAAACAGGAATGAAGTGTCGGAAAAACCGGAAAAATGTTAAACTACGCCATATATATGATATCTGTCTGGAAATTGTTGTGAAATATCCTGTTTGGTAAGGTTGTCTGTTGGCATATTCTTACAATAGTTATAGTGTTTCTATTTTTACTACTGCCTAAATTTCTCAATATCTAAAGGTTAATGAGGGCGTACCTGATTGATACACCCTCTTAGCCATTAGAATATTTACTAATGACCTACATGCAAATTATACTTCTGTCCAACTATCACAGCAGATAGCTGTCCAATTAGGATGCATGGCACGAATAGCTTCAATTTTCTTTGAACTTCCTACGGTGTCAGAAACTTCAACAACAACATCAAAGCTTTTGCCAACTATTCCATCATAATTTGCACGACCTTTGATTCTTAATCGTGGCATAAGTTTACGATTTTATTCGTTCATGTCTACTTCCTATCGAGCGGTTCGACTTTCTCTATTGCCTACTTCCTTCAAAGCGTTTCGGTTTTCTCTTTGATGTTCTTTACTATGCGTTATGAATCTCAATATAGTGCGCACTCTCCCAGTTCACTTCAGGGTATCTGATGCGTGCTGTTGCCAAGATGATAGCTTCTTGTTCGCTCGCTCTACTACATAAATTCCAACGGTTTGCATCAATGATGAAGTCGTCGTAAACCAGACCGCACACATCATGAAGCGTTACCTTACATCCGTTGCGATGTCCTTCCGCATAATAAGTGATTCTGAATTTTGACATATGTTTAAACCTTTTAGAATTTAACAATCCCAATCGTCTATTAACTCATCTATAAACTTGTCTTGCCCTTTAGATAACCATTTGAGTCCAGTAATGATTCCAAGGATGCCTGGTATCCATGCCCAACAAAAGATAGCATAGACAACACCTGATGTATACTTGCCAATATAGAACTTATGTGCACCAATCCATCCAAGAAGTATTGCAAGTACTGCGGCAATACGATAGTCTTTGCTGTTTTCCAGTTCTTCTCGGTGTTTGGCAATAGCTGCTTTCTTCTTGTCCTGTCTTTCTTGCCATTCTTCTTCGTTCTTGCGCTCTCTTTCAAGTTCTGCAAGTTTCGCTCTTTGTTCTGCAGCATCAATCTGTTGTTGAAGTTTGATGCGTTCCACTTCAGCTTTAGCCCTTGCAGCTTTTACAGACTCATCAACTTCCACTTCACGTTGCAATGCCTGTTCATACTCGTTCTTTTCTGAATCATAGCTGTCATAATTGCTTCCACAAGACGAATATGAGTTGTCATAGCTTGTAGGTTCAAATTGATCGTAATGAAAACAACTTTCTGGGTCGTTTCCCCACAAGCATGTGACAGGAAAATGAGGGCACTTGTCCTTATGGGGACATTGGTTATTCTCGTTAATGCCACCGCCCGACCAGTCTTGATACAAGTCGCAGTCTTGATAGTTTTCTGTCGCACAAAAGCGACATGTTCCGTCGACACCTGCAATGTTGCACATGTCTTTAAACTTACAGTTGTTTTTCTTTCCGAATAATCCCATATTAGTTGTTATTATGATTTTATACTACAGCTTTAAAAAGACAGTATATCGTCTTCTATAATGTCATCAATGAAGCAATCTTTGCCTTTTACCAACCATTTTAAGCCAGAGAGCACACCAAGGAGTGCTGGTATCCATGTCCAACAGCAAATGAGGTAAATCACACCATGAGTAATCTTGCCCATATAGAACTTGTGAGCACCAATACCACCCAAAAAGATGGCAAGCAATGCAGCAATGATATGGTTCTTCTTAGCGGCAATTTCTTCGCGCTCCTTGTTCTGTTTCTCTGCTTCAGCCTTTTCATCGCGTTCCCGTTTGATGGAATTGAGTTTCTTCTCTATTTTGAGAATTTCCTGTTGTATAGACCATGCCTGATTCTCTCTGACTTCTACATTTCTTGCCCAGTCTTTGGAACACAATTCTTCCAATGCATACTCTCGGTTGCGCGCTCTTGACTCTCTGTCTGTGACTCTTGTGTTAAGGTCGCTACGACCTGACGCCCCGAGATAGCCGAACAAGAAGTCATCGGCATCAATCTCATGCCAATGCCAGTCTTGCATCTCTTCAATATCGTAGTCCGACAAAGTTTCGCGATTTCTCAGAGTCCATAATGGCTTGGACAGCCTTGCCTTAGGATTTGAGAGAAGTCCTGTATTGCTGGTATTTACCAAAGCATAGCAGGTTCCATGTGTCCACAGATACAATTCTCCATTCAACATGACAGGATTGCCGAATGCCACTTCCCAATCATGGGGAATCTCCTTCTCAATATAATACTCCCCATCCCGTTTCTTGATAAGGTATATGGCCTTTGGTGTTATTCCTATCATAAAATGGGGATAACAGACAACGGCAGTGAACTTTGACTCTATCGCTTCAAGAGTGTTCTTTTCTTTTAATAAATCTCGTTCCTCATTAGAGGTTGTCGTATTACTCGTTTCTTTTTCCATAGTCTTTCTCAGTAGATTGTTATTCTTGTGAATACTCCCATTCCTCAAATGCCGAGACATCTGCTTGTGGATATTCCTCCTTAGAATAGTCGTTGGCAAGATATACCACAGGGCACTTTGTCTTATACATTAGGTCGAAGACATATTTAAGATACTCTCCTCTTAACTGTTCCATATAGCGGTGGAACAAGAAGAACTTTGTGCTTGCGTTGTATGTTCCAGGAATAATGAACTGTTCATCATCTCCAGACGGAGTGAGCGTTTGGATTGCCCCTTCTTTATC
>ENA-OPEX01000218-OPEX01000218.1-human-gut-metagenome-genome-assembly--contig:-NODE-218-length-13244-cov-2.670028_pt1 | contig 13244 bp, 10 predicted proteins | sample MGYA00241303_ERZ501540 | MGnify/ENA primary metagenome ERZ501540 (study PRJEB25962, sample SAMEA2042431) | human gut metagenome | biome: human gut; feature: human-associated habitat; material: faeces...
GAAAATTACCTGTCAAAACTTTTGGAGGCGAACGCATTTTGATGCGTCCGCCCTGCTACAAGAGTCAGAACAAATTCATAACGAACTGAAAACAATTACAGAACTTCCGTAAATAAGAAAGTTGAGTAAAGCGAAAGTTGAGTAAAAAGCTAAAAAGTTCAGTTCACATACTTCTCTATCAGGTCGTAGTCGAAGTCTTTGAGTCGCTTTCTGGCATTGGTGAGTCCCCATCTGTTCTTGAAACCGCACAGCTCGGCAGCGGCTTCCTGTCCTATGTTGGCAGAAGAGTCGGACGCCATCAGCCTTTCGTAATGACGGATGCGGAAAGCGTTGACCAGTCTGTAGAATCCCACTTGTGTGATGAAGGTGCCTGCCAGAGTGTGGTTCATCGAACTGACATCGCGCACCACTTCTATTCGCTTCAGGCTGGGTTCCAGATATCTGCGGCTTACGATGGTCAGCACCTCGTTCTTTACCGACTCCCAGTTTTCCTGTTTTATCTGCAACCTGCTGTTTTCCCTGTTGCGCTCCTGTAGTTCCGGTTCGTCGTCGGCATTTTCTATATCTTTGATATTTGTTTCCTCCATTGTTTGGTTGTCTGCCGACTGCACTATTTGTTCGAAGAATTCAGTCTCTTTAAGCACTCGTTCCATGTTGTCCTGCGCTATCGTGTCCATGCCTTCCTGTCCCTGTGCAGAATGAATCAGTTTGTTGGGATGCAGAATTCTGCAGAGGAATCGTATTTGCCATGCTGCAAGGAGCAGGTCGATGAAGGCTTTCAGCAGTTGGCTGTCAACGAGGAACTGGGTCCACATCACCAAGAGCCACATCACGGGCAGGTAAAGTATCTTCTTGGCGAAGGCAAAAGGAAAGTCGGAATCACTCGAGAAGTTCTGTGTGTGGTATTCGTCAACCTTCCTGATGAGCCATCTGCCTACTCTTGTCATACGTATGGACAGCAGGATGCTCATGCCTCCTACGACACATTCCCATTGCAGTTTGTAGGGCAGAAGAATCTCCTCCCATGGAAAACCACAATGGTGAACAAACCGCCGAGCAGCAGGAAAGGGGTGAGGAAATAGAAGATGGACGACACCTTTCGCCACATCTTTCCCATTTGGAAATAGCGGTGGTAGAGCATGGCAAAGCATACGGGATAGTAAAGAATGCCAAAACTTCGTGCGAAAAACCATGTTCCGGAATCGGCGGGGCACAGTACGTATGGCAACTGCAAGGCGGTGGCAGCATAGAAGAAAGTCATCTGCCGGCGAGCAGGATAAAAGTAATCGCCCTGCTTGTCGAAAGGATGGCACATGTGACACCATCTCACTATGGCACAGAATGTGCCAGACAGGATGACAGTATAGCATGCCAATGAGTAGAAAAACTCTACCTGGGAAAAATAGTTGGTATATTCATCTGTGATATCATCTTTTTGGGTTAGTAATTCTGGCTTCGCAAGTTGGGAAGTAATTGTAACAGAACTTGCTAAAGTTCTTTGAGGTATAGATTCGCGCCATTATCTCAGTTTGCAAAAATAGTAATAAAATTGCGAAAAAGCAAGCAACTTCCAAGTTTTTTGTCTTTTTCTTCTTCTAATTGAAATATAAGTTGTATCTTTGCACTCGCAAATGCGCTTGTGGCGAAATTGGTAGACGCGCTAGACTTAGGATCTAGTGGTTTAGGCCGTGTAGGTTCGAGTCCTATCAGGCGCACATGATAAAATCCTGACTGCTTGCTAATAAGCGGTTAGGATTTTTGCTTTTACTATTTTTGGCAACCACTGAACCAGGCAAAACAAGATACTATCCGCCAACAGCCACCCATACCCGATTGGACTGCTCAGCTCGTACCAAATGCCACGATCAATGATTTGGATGAACTAGCCGTAGCTACAGCTAAAGTCATGTTCAAAAAAGTTCGTTCGTCAAGTATTCCTGCCGAAGAAATAGATGCGTGGAGTACAGAAGAGTTCTTGGCTAATAGTATGATGATGCGAGAAGGGAAGCTCACTCGTGCAGCCATTCTACTATTGGGCAAACCCCTTTCTATTCAAAAGATTCATCCTGCCGTAGCACAAATCACTTGGACATGGGAAGATGAAGAAGGCATCGTACAAGATTATGAGCATTTTACAATACCTTTCATCTTGACCGTAGATAAGGTGTTGAGCAAAATACGTAACAAGACTATGCGTGAGTTGCCAGGTGGAACCCTGTTCCCAGACACCATGAAACAGTATGATGAATACACCATACGAGAGGCCTTACATAACGCCATCGCACATCAGGATTACACCTTACAGCAGCGAATTGTTTTTGTAGAAGGTCCTAGTACCTTATATTATGGCAATGGTGGCAGTTTCATTCCAGGAACAATAGAAAATGCCCTGGAGCATAAAGGACCTCAATTTCATTATCGTAACGATTGTTTATGTCGTGGCATGGTTAACTTTAACATGATTGATACAGTGGGACGTGGTATCAAAAAGATTTATACAGAACAACGTAATCGTTTCTTCCCTATGCCAGATTATGAAATAGACAATGAGCATCGTACTGTTGGGGTAACTATCTATGGCAAAATGATCGATGAGAAATATACCAATCTCTTAAAAGCGAATAACTCTTTGTCACTGAAAGAGTGCCTTTGGTTAGACGCAGTACAGAAGCATCATCCTATTACCAAGGAAGCTGCTAAACATCTTCATGAAAAGGGTTTGATAGAAGGCCGTGCACCACACTATACTATATCGCTAAAAGTTGCCAAAATGACTAAGCAGATAGGACACTATACAAAAGAAAATGGTCTTGCAGAAAATAGTATCCAAAAGTTATTGTTACAATTGGCTCATAATGCAGGAAGTATGGGATTCAAACGTAAAGACGTTTATGAGGGACTACAACATGTTTTTCCATCAAGTTTAACTCAGGACGAGAAACTGAGAAAAATAGGAAATCTTCTTCGAAGAATAGCGAAAGAAGGATTTATTACAAAAACTATTAGTGGAAAACAATGGATTATTACAGAAAAAGATGAACAAGCATTGAATTATTAATTTGTTACATAATTGCGATTGTCAAGTCATAATATGGGCATATTCGGTCGTTTTAAGTCGTTTTAAGTCGTTTTAAGTCGTTATTTGGCTATTTGAGGTCGTCACTTGGGCATAGCTCATGTAACTGGCATGTAACTGGGCGACTCGAAACAGCCCTAAAACAGAGCAAAAGCCCTTTAAAACAGTGCTTGGCGCATGTAACTGGCATGTAACTGAATAAAAAAACTCGTATGGATACTAGTATTCATATATATGGTCATCTCTCTGACGGCATCTTTCATCATATAGAGCGTGAAAACACGCTCAACGGCAACCGTGACCAGGATTTCGGGCAACCAACTCGGCGTATAATCATCATCACCGCTACTACAAGAAACAACGGATACCCCTGCGAGTATCATTATTGCAAAACATAACTTCTTCGTGATTTATTGTTATATTATTATTTACTTAATTTCATCACTATTCATATCAGCCATTTCTTTCATTAGCTCACCCATCTCGCTTTTCAGTTTCTCGAGTTGTCTTTCACGTCTTTCTTCTTTGGATAAAGTCGTTATTGTCAGGTCGAGTTTCAACATAGCTTTAATTGTGAGAATTATTTTGTGTTTGCCTTTCGTTGAGTTAGGAACAGAAACCCAGAAATCACCACACGGAAGCTGATTAGAATAAACCTGCATAGACGTAACTAAATCTTCGGAACCATTCGTCAGATTTAGTTTACTAACATCCCTTGCCCCAATACTTTCTATTAATTTAGCAAATACCTCACGCCCATTTCGATGTTTCAAATCAAACGCCTGTCCTTCAAAATCTACCAAAAGAGTATCATCAAGTTTACGAGTTCGCTTCTCACCCAAATCTATTTTTACACCTTGATTTTTAAGGCTTTGCGCCTCCATATGATTGAGTACTTCTTCTGGCACAAGTTTCACCTTCATGCCCAAATGGAGTTTGTCATTAATCGTATTGAGCTGAAGATATTTATTACTAGTTCCCCCAATGGTATTCACGAACCAGCCATGCCCGATAGATTTCATGTATTTAGCAAACTGGGGATAAGGTTCTTTCGCAAATACAGGCAGATGAGATATCTCAAGAGCGACTTTACTCAATCGTTCTCCTCCAATAAGCTTAAGCACTTCCAGATACGTAGATTCACTCGTATGATGAAATATCCATCCATGCTCAGGAACCCATACCAGAAGTTTATCTGATTTATTTCGTTGCCTCATCGTTGATACTACTAATAGTTATAAAACACAAAGATAACAAAAAAACATAATAACATTCAGCAATATACATATTTAACGTTACTTTAACTTATCAGTAAAGACAAAGAATTAAAAAACATCAAATAACACTTTATCTTTTTATTATCTCATATTTTATAGCTATATTTGTAGCTAAAAACATTGTAAAACAATACATGATGGAACAAAATGAGAACAATCACTCTTCAAATCATGGATATGTTTATATTTTGAGTAATCCAGGTATGCCTGGACTTCTTAAAATAGGCATGACCAGATTTGATCCTACAAGGAGAGTACAAGAACTCTCTTCAGCTACAGGTGTGCCTACACCATTTCAACTGGTTTATTATCGTGAATTTCATGATTGTGTCGCTGCAGAATTAGAGATACACTCTATTTTTGCAACTAAAGGCTTACGCTACAACGATCAAAGAGAATTCTTTTCTGTTGATACAGTTGAAGCTATCAATACTCTTTTATCTTTAGATGATGAGGAAATTGCAAACAATTCATCTCAGCCTACAGAAGTTCTAGATGTAGAAAATTACAACGCAGATATAAATTGGGATGAATATTACAAAAAACATTACGAATTTTCTAATACTTTCCGTAATTCTAAACTTTATCAAGAATGGAATGATTTTTTCTATTCACAGGCCTCACCATTACATAGAAAGGATGCAAATTTTACGAAAGAATTACAAAACTTTATTGACAGAGGCATATATAATGGTATAAGTTTACTTGCAATCGAATTATTCCCTGACGATATTGATAAAAGAATACAGTTCATATTAGAATATGCAAAGAAGGGATATATATCAGGCTATATAGATGTAACAGAAGAATACTTAGACTCCATAAATGGAATTGAGAATTTAGATTCTAATAACAAGTTAGCAATTGCAAACTATCTTGATTCTTTTGCGAAAAATTTTAAAAATGCATCTGAATTCGACATTCATATAGACCAGGATATTGTACTCTATTGCGGAATAAGTAAGGCTCTAGGCTTTCAATATGATAAAAGTATGTTAGGGGCATTAGATTTGGAAGACGATTCTGACTTCAATAATTCCTGGTTATGGGGATTTACAGAAAACATCGAGCAAAAGTGCAAAGAACTTGGTGATAAACTTAGAGCTGATAAAGATGCATATTATGGTTCATTATCTAGCCTCAATTACGAGATTATCAATGATGAAAAATATAAAAAATTTCATACGTCAAAAGGCGAAGGTTTCTATAAACAAGGTTTAATGTATGGTTACGGAATTGGTGGTGTTGAACCAAATATAACTTTATCAAAAGACTTCTATTTTAGAGCTATAAATGAAGGATGCAAAAGAGCATATATTCGACTCTCCTATTTAGTTTATCAGGACAAAGATGAGTTTATGGATATCATACATAAAGGTATCGCCGATTCATGTCCTCAATGCCTGATGGTGGCAGTAGACCGTATATTAAATAATATTATCAGCGAAGAAGACATTACGAAAAAAATGCGTAACAAGATTAATAGATATCTTGACCTCTTTGCTTCACAAATGGAATTAGCCTTCTGGATAGACGCTGAAGAATGTCTAAATGCCATAAAGACTTTTGTCACATCGAGCATTGCTTTAAACCGAAAGTACAACAAGGACAGAATAAAAAATATAATACACAAGATCAAAGCTATATCAGAACTAGATATAGATTTAGAATCTTTCTATGATACCAACGATATGATTTTTTTAACAAACTTCGATGATTACGAATTGATAGCACAAGAAGCAACTTGCGCTTTAAAAGATCTTATTGAGAATGCCTAAGTTTGTTGCTTGCTATACATAAAATGGGCTGACCTAAGGATAAGTCTAAAGTCAGACCATTGGTTTTTATTATAACAGATGCCAACTCACAGCAATTCAAGATATAGTCTGCACATTCCCAGTCAAGAGAATATGCAGACTTTATTTATACCCATCCTTTACGATGTAAATACTAAACAAGCCAATAAATTAGTATCTCTGATCCGAATCCACCTCCAAGAACTATCCATAACACGCCGGAATGGATTTCTGTAATGTTCACAATGATCACCAGTACCAAAATTGAAAATTACAATACCAAGCGGTTTGAAATCGTTGGTGTTGAGGATGCTGACAAAATCCGTAAGGACTTGTGGAATACTGTAAATAGTCGTGAGAAGGTGAATATCAATCTTCTGTACGACGATGACATTCAGACGATAGATGTTGACGGCAAGAAGGTTATTGCCATCAACGTGCCTCGTGCCGATTATACAGTCCGTCCTGTCTATATCAACAACAATCTGTCATGAGGAACTTTCAAACGCAACCATGAAGGCGACTATCATTGTACGGAGTAAGAGTTGAAAATGATGCTCCGTGATGCCAATGAAGCTGGCAATGATGGATTGTTGTTGGAATACTACACAATGGACGACATTGACATCCCAACATTGGAACGCTTCCGTCAGATGTTTCAGAACTTGCATCCAGAGAGCATCAATGGAACTCGGCAGAACATAAGGAGTTTCTAACGAACTTTGGAGGTTATACACGAGACCGAAGGACAGGAAAAGAAGGACTGACTATGGCTGGACTTTTAATGTTTGGCAAAGGATTGCCAGTCCGTGAGCGTTTCGACAATCTGCGAATGGACTACATTGATAAATCCAATTTGATAGGCGACCAACGCTATAGCGACCGATTGACATACGATGGGACTTGGGAAAACAACCTGTTCAACTTTATCCGCATGGTCATTCCGAAACTGACACGTGATTTGCCTCACCCTTTCAGTATGGACGGTGTAGTGCGCAAAGACGATACGCTTCAAGCCAAGGCTGTGCGTGAAGCCGTTACAAATATGGTTATTCATTCCGATTTTATGGTGAATGGAGTGCTGAAAGTTGAAAAGTATGACGATTGTTTTGTTCTGACCAATCCAGGACTTCTGAAACTGCCTATTGAGCAGATTTACAAAGGTGGTGAGTCAAAAGCTCGTAATCAGCGTATGCAGAATATGTTCCGCATGATAGGTTATGGAGAGAACCTTGGTTCTGGTTTTCCGCTTATATTGAATGCTTGGAATGAAAAGCATTGGATGAAACCTGAGTTACAGGAACAGCCTGAACTTATGCAAGTGAAATTGACTCTACATATTCAAAACGATGTCGCATTTGGTTCTTTAAATGACCCAATAAATGACCCAATAAATGACCCAATAAACTTGACCGAAAGGCAGAAGCTGATTCTACAGATGTTCTCCGAGGACAAGAGTCTGAGTAGAGAAAGACTTTGTGAAAAGACTAATCTTTCCGATGCTACCGCCAAACGTGAGATTGCCTTTCTTAAGAAAACTGGATATTTGGAACGTATTGGTAGCCTTAAGGGGGGATATTGGAAAGTGAAAAGATTAGATTTATAGGTGAATAAATGGGTATTGTAAATAAATATTCAGTTTTTCCTCTTTCGTATTAATAAATTTATTATATTTGCACCATCGTTATATACCAACGAGCAAATGGAATTATTACTAACCAATAAATATAGCATTATGAACAGCATTCCATTAGTATTTTGGCTCATTCCGATAGCCAGCGTTGTGGCATTGGGAATGGCATGGTTTTTCTTCCGCACCATGATGAAGGAGGATGAGGGAACAGACAGAATGAAAGAAATTGCAGAGCATGTAAGAAAGGGCGCCATGGCTTATCTCAAGCAGCAGTACAAGGTGGTGACGGCCGTCTTCGTCGTTCTCGCCATTGTTTTCGCCTTCATGGCTTATGTGCTGAAGGTGCAGAATCCATGGGTGCCCTTTGCCTTCCTCACCGGCGGACTCTTCTCTGGTTTGGCAGGATTCTTTGGCATGAAGACCGCTACTTATGCTTCTGCCCGTACAGCCCATGGTGCACGCACCGGACTGGACAAAGGTCTGAAGATAGCCTTCCGGAGCGGTGCCGTGATGGGACTCGTGGTGGTGGGACTCGGTTTGCTCGATATTGCCATCTGGTTTATTGTTCTTAATGCGGTGTACGAAGGAGAGGCCACAGCCCTTGTCACCATTACCACCACCATGCTGACCTTTGGCATGGGTGCTTCCACCCAGGCACTCTTTGCCCGTGTGGGAGGAGGAATTTATACCAAGGCTGCCGATGTGGGAGCCGACCTCGTGGGCAAGGTAGAGGCGAATATTCCTGAAGACGATCCTCGCAATCCAGCTACCATAGCCGACAATGTGGGCGACAATGTGGGCGATGTGGCAGGAATGGGAGCCGACCTCTACGAGAGCTATTGCGGTTCGATATTGTCGACAGCCGCCTTGGGAGCCACGGCTTTTGCCATGAATGGCGATATGCAGCTGCGTGCCGTCATCGCACCTATGGTTATCGCAGCCATCGGCATCTTCCTGTCTCTCATCGGCATCTTCTTGGTTCGTACCAAGGAAGGCGCTTCCATGAAAGAGCTTCTCCACTCGTTGGGACTTGGCACCAATGTCAGCGCGGCACTTATAGCCGTTGCCACATTCGCCATTCTCTATCTGTTGGGCATAGAGAACTGGCTCGGCCTTTCTTTCTCAGTCATCAGCGGTCTTGTGGCTGGAGTCATCATCGGACAGGCAACAGAATATTACACCTCTCAGAGTTATAAGCCTACACAGAAGATAGCCGAGGCATCGCAGACAGGTCCTGCCACAGTTATTATAAAAGGTATAGGCACGGGAATGATTTCCACCATGATTCCCGTTGTCACCATCTCTGTAGCCATCATGCTGAGTTATCTTTGTGCCAATGGCTTCGATATGTCGCTGTCGGCCAAATCTATCAGCACCGGCCTTTATGGCATCGGCATCGCGGCAGTGGGCATGCTGTCGACTCTCGGCATTACACTTGCCACAGACGCCTATGGACCTATAGCCGACAATGCTGGCGGAAATGCTGAGATGAGCGGATTGGGCAAGGAGGTTCGTGAGCGTACTGATGCGCTCGATGCCCTGGGCAATACGACAGCTGCCACAGGCAAGGGCTTTGCCATCGGTTCGGCAGCTCTGACGGCTCTTGCCCTTCTTGCATCCTACATCGAGGAGATCAAGATAGCCATGATACGTGCCGTAGAGAACGGAAAACAGTATGTAGACGCAGCTGGCAATGTCTTCGATCCTTCGAATGCAACAACAATAGATTTCATCAACTTCTTCCAGGTAAACCTCATCAACCCTAAGGTTTTAGTTGGAGCATTCCTCGGAGCCATGGCAGCATTCCTGTTCTGTGGCTTGACCATGGGAGCAGTAGGCCGTGCTGCAGAATCGATGGTTCAGGAGGTTCGCCGGCAGTTCCGTGAGATCAAGGGAATACTCGAAGGCAAAGCTACGCCTGACTATGGTCGATGTGTGGAGATAAGTACCCGTAGCGCACAACGCGAGATGATCATCCCTTCTTTGCTCGCCATCATTATTCCTATCGTTGTGGGTCTTGTGTTGGGTGTGGCTGGAGTTCTCGGACTTCTCACCGGCGGTCTGGCAGCAGGCTTTACCCTTGCTGTGTTCATGTCCAATTCGGGAGGCGCATGGGACAATGCCAAGAAGATGATAGAGGAGGGAAGCTTTGAAGGAAAGGGCAGCGAGAACCACAAGGCGACTATTGTGGGCGATACCGTAGGCGACCCGTTCAAGGACACTTCCGGTCCGTCGCTCAACATTCTTATCAAACTCATGTCAATGGTCAGCATCGTGATGGCTGGTCTGACCATTGCTTTCCTATAATTCGAAGAATACGTAATAGAAATATGTTGAATAAACACTACTCCTTGGCTGATGGCTGCTCCCTGACAGTGATATGCTCGCTGGTCGTGTGGATGTTAGTAGCTGTCTGCCAAGCTGCTTATGGCAAAGATGTCTATCCGAAACAAGCTGTAGAGATAGCCAAGAAGTACATCACCCTGTCTCGCGACGTGAAGGCTCAAGCGCGGGCAAAGGGACTTCGCCCTGCAGCCTTGGCACCTTATTATATTTATAACGATGCACAGGGCAAAGGTTTTGTCGTTGTTGCTGGTGACGATGATATGGGCGATGTGTTGGCCTATAGCACCGAGGGAACCCTCGATACACTACAGGCTAATCCTGGTGTAAAGCTACTCCTGGAGGCTTATCGCCAAACGTATGATGTGCTGAAAGAAGGGCGGGTGATGGTGCAGAGAAAAGCCCGTTCGGGGTTGTTCTCGAAGACCGTATCTCCCTTGTTGAAAAGCAAGTGGGGACAGTCGCATCCGTTTAATGCCCAGACGGGTTATCCCTATAGTGGGTGTGTGGCAACAGCGGTGGCCCAGATGATGTATTACTATCAATGGCCTGCTCAGGGGAGTGGTAAAAATGAATATCGCGTCACCTATTATAATACGATGAAGAGTGCAGACTTTAGTCAGTCGCACTACGATTGGGCGAATATGCTGCCCGATTATAATTATCCTGTATCTGCGACAAAGGAGCAAGAGGATGCTGTAGCCTTATTGATGAACGATGTGGGGGTAGCTTCCTTCATGCAGTACACCCCAGCTTCAAGTGGTACACAAGGTATTTTTGCGTATCAGGCTCTTCAGAAAAATTTCGACTATACTGCGGCTTATGCCACCAAGGCTGTCGAAGGTCCAACTCGTTTTGCGCAGATCTTGCGGCAGGAATTACTTAATGGTTGTCCTGTTTATCTGGAAGGTCGTCCTGCAGGTAATGCTTCAGGTCATGCTTGGGTAACTGATGGGTTTGATGAGAATGGTCTTTTCCACATGAATTTTGGATGGGATGGACAGGGCGATGCCTACTATTCGCTCACCAATCTTAGCCTCTCACAGACGGGAAGCGAGTTCCAAGGCAAGCCCTTGGCCTTCAATCGTGCTATTATGGCTATCTTGGCACATCCCAATAATGGCAAATATCCCGCAATAGAGCGTGGACTTTTGGAGTCATCTCCTCAGTTGATGTTTAATGAGGGTGGGGCTGTTCTTCTAAAGGATGCAGAAGATAAAAGCTTCCTTGCTTCTCAGTCGTTGACCATCGAGATTAACTCTTTTGTCAATAAGGGTAAGCCTTTCAAGGGTGATGTGGGCATAGCTGTTTATGATGCTGAGGGTACATGCCGACAGGTGGCTTATACCGACGATCACGCTATAGGCGGTTTTACTCAACGACTCTATGGTGGAAGCGATGCAGGGTTTATGGGAAGCGATTATCTTGTCAATCAAGTTCAGTCTGTAAAAATGAAACTTACAGGTTTGGAAAATGGTTATTATCGGTTGGTCCCTGTATGTGTAGCTCAACGAGAGGATGGTTCGTGGGATGAATTCTTCGCGATGAAGAAGGCTCCCATCATAGAGGTGGAACTATCTGATGGACGAGGTCGCATCTCTGAAATATGTTCTACTGATGTTGTTTTTCAGTTGATGTCGCAGCCCAGGCTCTCAGGTCAAGCAGAGCAGGGTGGAAAGGTATTGACCTTTTTTACGTTGAAAAACCTGAATGGTGTGCCTCGCGACTGTTATCTGAGGGTGCGGTTGCTCGACGATAGGAAGGCGGTAGTGCTCGATACTCGTGTGGATGAGTTGACCGAGATAGAGGGCTTTACCGAAGCAGAGATTCCTATCGTTCTTTCTTTGCCAAGCAGCATGACTCCAGGACGTTATGAAGTGCAACTTTCTTTGTCGGCTGATGCGGAAGAGACGGTGGTTTATCCCGTCAACCTTATTCACGATAAGGATGCTGCCTATATCGAAGTGCTCAAGGCACAGGAAAAGCCTCTCATGGATCAGGTAGAAGTCTTTTTTGCTAATGACTCGCATGAAAAAATAGAATCAGGCAGCGTTGATGTGTCGAAAATATCTCTCTTCAAAATGGCAGTCTTGCTGCGTACGTCTGAAGGTCGTAACTATGAAGGAAATGTATCAATGTTCTGCGAAGACATAATGACCCACGAAAAGACGCAGGTTAAGGGCATTGATGACCGGGTGTCTATCTCGTCGACTATGTCTGTGCCTCTCTTTAGTTATTGGCTGCGTAAGGGCGACCTGTCATGGGAAGATGGGCATACCTATCGTGTGATGGTGATGGGTGAGATAGACGGGCAGCAGGTGGAACTTGCTGATCCGCAGTCCGCCACCTATTACCTGCAACGTAAGGGGGATATCCTAACACTCTCACAAGGTACTCCAACGTCCATAGGGACTGTAGCTATAATAGCACCTTCTTTCACCATCAAGCGAGAGGGTGGTAGAATCATCGTTTCGGGGACAGAACTAAAGTCGTTGCGACTATATGATGTGGCTGGTCGACTGCTTCAGCAGATCACGTCAGCCGACGGAAAACATGCCGTCCTTACCCTACAAGGATCAGCATCAGACATCTCTGTGTTGCGCATAGATGCTGGTAGGCAATGTTTTACCTATCGTCTTCTATAAGAGATGTATGAAATAAGAAGAATGAAATAAGAAATCCCCGACAGTTAGGATATTGCTTCCTACTGTCGGGGATTTCTTATTTCTTTATAGAGCTGCCATCATGCGTAGTATTTTTGTCATGAGGGCAAACAACATCTTACTTATTCTGCATTGGCAAGCGCCTCGCGTACCTTGGCTTCTATTTCTTCGAGAAGCTCAGGGTTGTCCTTCAGTATCAGCTTGGTTGGGTCGGCACCCTGTCCCAGGTTGGAGCCATTATAGCTGTACCAGCTTCCGCTCTTCTTGATGATGCCATGCTCCACGCCCAGATTGAAAACTTCGCCTGCGTGGCTGATGCCTTCGCCAAACATGATGTCGAACTCAGCCTTGCGGAAAGGAGGAGCCACCTTGTTCTTGACCACCTTTACGCGCACCAGGTTTCCGATAACATTATCGCCATCCTTGATGGCTGTAGCCTTACGGATGTCGAGGCGT
>ENA-OPEX01000226-OPEX01000226.1-human-gut-metagenome-genome-assembly--contig:-NODE-226-length-13018-cov-1.607190_pt1 | contig 13018 bp, 8 predicted proteins | sample MGYA00241303_ERZ501540 | MGnify/ENA primary metagenome ERZ501540 (study PRJEB25962, sample SAMEA2042431) | human gut metagenome | biome: human gut; feature: human-associated habitat; material: faeces...
GGCTCGCTGTATGAAGTCTGTGGGGTTGAAGACCAAGGGGCGTCATACTTGTAATAAGTTTGAACTGAAGATATAGAGATACTTACTAATGGTGAGGTTCTGATTTTGTGAATGGTAATGAAAATATGAGCCATATGGCCGTGAATTTTTGAGCCACTGTGATTGCAAATTATTGAAAGAGAGGAGTCATTACAATGAAATCGTATATTGTGGAATTTCAGGTGGAGAAGCAGGGTTCTACTAAACAGCGGACTACGGTACAAGCAGCTAATCGTATGGATGCTAGAGCCAAAGTGTTAAGTCGTCATTCGTTCCATAAAATTAGAATCATTGCAGTTATGGAACGTTGATTGTTTTTATAAGCAGGATGACAAAATTCCATAGAAATATTAGATATAAGCTGTGGAGCTTTCGCCCAAATGATGATTCAAGGGCAATATGTACAGAAAAAAGAGGATACCTATGAATAAACAAATTGAAAAAGACAAATTCCTTTAATCACTTTGGGTAAGTTCGTAGCAAAGGAGAAAGCGATGAATAAGAATAAATATTTACAGGCGTTACAGACTGCGAAAGACATTATAAAGAAGGATATTCCTTCTTCTACAAATTTGATTACGACTGCAGAAGAGTTAACTGATAAAGTACAAGACTTTAAAATCAAAGTTTTGGTTATTGGGGAGTTCAGTTCTGGTAAGACTGCACTGATGAATCGTTTACTTGGAATCAATTTATTGAAAGAAGATGTGACCCCAGAGACCGCTATTGCGACAGAACTTGTATATGATGAAAAAGAAGGCGTTGATTTGGTTTTATCTTCTGGAGAAGCAGAACATTGTAGCTTGGCAGACGTACCAACACCAGATCCAGATACATATCTGAAATATGTCTATCATTTAAATAATCCAGTATTGAAGGAGTTATCGGATTATGTTTTGGTGGATATGCCAGGTTTTAATTCCGGAGTCGAAGCCCATAACAAAGCCCTTTTGCAGTATATTGGACAAGCAACAGCCTATCTGTTTGTCACCAATATAGAAAGCGGATGCATGACTGATTCTTCTATCAATTTTTTGAATGAAATCAGAAGTTATAGCCCCTATGTGGGATATGTGTTAACAAAGTGTGACAAGCTATCGAAAGAAAACGTACAACTGACCACAGAAAATATCAGACAGCATCTTCAGTATTTGAATGGAGTAAATCCTGATTTGGTCAATACATCAGCCGTGGATGATGAGCAATTACCAGAAAAATTGAAACGGATGATTCAATCGTTTAAATCGAAAGATATGTTACAGCATTGTTTTGATGATGAAATTATCTTCTTGCTAGATCGGTGCCTTTCTGGTTTGAAACTGGCTAAGGGAGCTATGGCTTTTGATACGTCTTCTATTGATAGAGAAATTAGACGTTGTGAACGAGCAAGAGAAGCAATGAAAACTCGATTTGAACAGAAAAAGGATCAGATTCATAGAGATTTCCAAAATCAAGTATATGAAAGAATTATAAGTGATATCCGAGGTTCGTTGATGGAAAATGTAGAGACTTTGACATCAGCGGCCATGCAGGGAGCTGATTCATTTAAGCAATGTGTTAATGGGATCATTCGCCCTCGATTGATTGAATCAACCAATGAAGCATTGGGAAATTTTGCAACGAATATAGCTTCTGACATTGGTGATCTTTTGGAGCATACTTCGGATGGAATGCCTGACTTAAACGGAAAAGTGGATCAGTTGGCAGAATTATCCAGAATGTCTGTGGAAAGCTTCAAGTCTCATTCGGGTCAGTGGATCAAAGGGCTGAATAGAATTGCTACTAATAGCATGGGAGCCGAGAAAGTTCTTTATAAAACAATAACAACTACATTAGCTGTTGTGACAAATGTGATTGCACCGATTTTGGAATTGGTCCTTATCTTCTTGCCAGATATTCTGTCTTTTGTATCCAAATATTTTGAAAGAAATAAAGTGCAAGAACAAATAGAAAATGTTGCTATTCCTCGTCTATGCGGAGAATTAGCACCAAAAATCAAAGAAAGTATGGATAGTGTACAGTCTTCCCTCATGCAGGAAATAGAAGAGAAGTTCCAGTCAGAAATCGAAGAACAGATGAAAGTATTGAAGCAACTGCAGAGCAGCAAGAAGGAAAAACAGGAAGAAATGGATGGAAAGATACAGGTATTGACACAAGACATTGCCAAACTGGAACAGGTCAAAAGTACTTTTGAAGTAGCACAAGCTTAAGGAGGAACAAGAAATGGAATTGAATACTACCTATTTTAAAAAGTTTCATGAAATCGGAAAGGTTCTGGAAACTGGACGGTCCATGATTGATGAGCAGTATATTGATAGTTTTAATTTAGAATTAAAACAGGTGGAAGACGGATGGCAAGATGTGGTTGATACTAACCGTACATTGAAAATCGGTATCGTTGGCGGGGTCAAAGCTGGTAAATCTTCTTTTCTGAATGCGCTGCTATTTAGAGGGAGTAGAGGGAGAGATATTTTGCCTAAAGCCGCTACGCCTATGACAGCTGCTTTGACGAAGATTTCTTACAGTGAGAAATCTTACGCCAAAATTGTTTTTTATGAAGATAAGGATTGGAATGCCATTCTCCAAAATGCGGCAACGTTTGATGAGAGACTTGAAACTGCAATAGCTAACGAAAAGAAACGAAGAGAAGAAAATGCTAAAAAAGATGTGTGGGGAAGAAAGATACAGAATAATTTAGTCGCAGGCCAAGGGGATTCTTTGGATCAGTATACGATTGAGCGGCTTAAAAAGAATATTGATGAGGAATTCCGTGCATGCAAAGAATTGGCAGAAATGGCGGATACACGAGGTGTTGTTGTAAATACATTGCTTGGCAGCGATCAAGAAATCCCTCTAAGTGATAATTTAGAGGCTGATTTGAAAGAGTATGTGGGAGCAGATGGAAAGTATACACCTTTCGTAAAATATATAGAACTTGGCATGAATGAACCAGTTCTCAAAGATTTAGAAATCATTGATACCCCAGGGCTAAATGACCCTATTGTCTCTCGAAGCATTGTCACCAAAAGATTCCTTAAAAATTGCGATGCTGCCTTTTTTATGAGTTTCTGTGGGCAGTTTATGTCAGCCCAGGATGTTACTTTCTTGTTGAAAGCACTCCCGCAGGAAGGCATTGGTCATGTGGTCTTGATTGGAAGCAAATTTGATTCGGTGTTGCAGGAAAAGAGTTATGCGAACATGCCTTTGCTACAGGCTATGGGACAATTGATCGATAAATTATCTGCAGCAGCCAGTGATACAATACAAAGAAATTCTTTCAGTACCAGTAGTCAGGGGAAACGTTTTACGAAAGCATTGCCACCGGTATTTATTAGTTCGCTCTTATATACAGCGGCGCAGAAAATGAAAAATCACGAGCCGCTATCAGAGGAAGAGAAAAAATCGATTGATAATTTGTCAAAATCTTATAAAGATTTTGACAAAGGAAATGCTGACTTTTTGATAGATATATCGAATATTGATGAAGGAATTCGCAAGGAAAAACTGACCATCTACAAACAGGAAAGGAATCGTATTCTGCAAGAAAAAAGTGAGGAATATATCAAGCAAAAAGAATTGGGCTTCCTTAATCAATTGAATGAAATACAGAAAGTGGCGCAGCAGAATTTATCGGATCTGGAAGAATTGGATAAAGGAGAGATTCTTAAGAAACAAAGAGATATCAACCGGGCATTAGATTTGGCTAGAGGCACCTTAGAACTGACCTTTAAGGAAGCGGCCTTTGATGCCAAGAAGCAACTGAAATCTATTGAACACGAAATTATGGGGGAACAGAAACGTTTTAGAGATGTAAAAAGCAAAAATAAGTTTGACGATGAAGATCGTTTCTATACAACTGGGCATTTTTTTGGGAAAAAACGGCATCATTATACAGTACGTAAAGAATGGCGACAAGCCGCCGTGGCCGATGCGGTGATGCAGGCGGGGGATTTTGCGAATGAGGCTAAACGGCACTTGGAAGAAGATTTGCAGTATGCCATTTCTGTGGATCAGATAGAAGGCAAATTAAAAAAGCAAATCGTGAATGTTTTCCTGGAAGCGAATGTGCCCTATGAGGTAGAGGAAATTTTGGGTCATGTCAAGCTTGTCATGCATACGTTGACGCTTCCTTCCATTTCTGTAGATAAAGAAAAATATGTCAATGAAATAGAAGAAGCATTTCCCAATAATGTAGTCAAAGATAATGAGGTAGAAGGATTAAGATTATATTTGGAAAAGGTATTAAACCAAATTTCACGAGACATGGAAGAAGAATTAAATAATAAGGCGGAGCAAATTAGTATTGAATTAAACCAAAAAGCGGTTACTTTTGTAGACCAAATTCAGAATAAGATTCAAGAAAGTGGAAATCGGTTGGTTCGGCAATTGGAAGAAAAAGAGAAAAATATAGAAAAATGCAAGACATTTATTCAAGAGGTGAAACAGGCTAAATTGAGTTTGCGTTAAATAGTGACCGGTTGTTAATTTATCTTTCAACTGGCAAGAAAATGGATTATCGATTGTTAGCTATATGTTGTCAGGGACAAACAACCGATAACTAGGGGAAATGCTGATTTAATCATAGTTTGGATAAAGATTCATATAATTCCAAACTTTTTGATTAAATCAGCGTTTTTCTAACAACCAATACCAGTATGTATACAGAAATTTGCACAATAACTCATATTTTTATGTATTTGAATATCAAAATTTCACTGCATATATTCCGTAAATATCGAGTGTATGAATTATTGACTAGACATTAAATAGGAGAGGAGATCCCATAATGGGAATGTGGGCTAAAGCTAACATTAAACGGGCGAAGATGAAATCAGAAGAGACATCTGTATCAGTAGAGGCGTTGCAACTGGTATCAAAAATACTTCGCATTCCTTCCTCAAGAGGGCAGTATGCTAAGCAGATGCATCACAAGGTACAGTATTTGAATCAGATGATTGACCAGCAGGTGCTAGATACGGTCAAGAATTTAAATCTTCCTGATGAATTGAGTTTGAGTCATCGGTTGCAGAGATTGAGTGATCGAGTAGAGGAATATAAAAAGAATCAATTGTTGAAAAATCGGGCGATTATCGGGATGGGTGGTTCCTTTAGTGCAGGAAAATCGTCTTTTATTAACTCACTTTTTGGAACTAACATGTTACCTGAAAATACTACCACTACCACGGCCATACCGACTTATTTCATGAATGGGGAAGAGCAACAAATTTTGGCTTATACAAAAAGTAATCAGGCCATTCGACTGACGGAAAAAGAGATGAAAGCTTTTACCCATCAATTTGACCAAACTTATCATATCGGGTTTGCTCCCTTTATCAAAAATCTTTTTATTGTGAATCAAGCAGATGTAGTGAAACAGGATTTTCGTCAGTTAGCCTTTTTGGACACTCCTGGATATTCTAAACCAGGGGATATTGTAAAAGGGAAACGAGAAATTACGGATTATGAAATTGCACAATCCCAGCTGCGGACAGTGGATTATCTGATTTGGCTAGTGGATTCCGGTATTACGTTGCCTGCTTCTGATTTGGATTTCCTGGAATCATTACAGAATCCGTGCCCTGTACTCCTTATATTTACCAAAGCCGATGGAAAGAGTTCTCAAGTTTTGAAGGACCAAATGGCTTATGCCAAAGAAATTTTACAAGATAAGCAAATTCACCTATATGGAATTACTTGTTATTCTTCCAGAGATAATAAGGAATATATTGGGAAGAAAGTATTATCAAGATTTTTGCGTAAGGCAGAAAAAGAGGCGGCCTTAAAAAAAGATGTCAAAGATGAAATGAATGACATATTGCAGGAAGTGAATCAATACTTGGAACAATGTATCCAGCAACAGAAGAAACAGAGAGCTGATTTGAAAGAATCTGTGACGGAGGCAGTAGACTTTTTATCTGTCCGGTCTTTAGTTGCACTCATTGAACAATTGGATTTACAGCTCGATGAACTGAAACAAAGCCAAAAGCAACTACAGAATGTAGGAAATCTGATTTTAGCTGCTATGGAGCAATTGGAAGATAGCCCTTATTGATGGGGTTCTGATTAGATGGAGAAGAAAAATGGCTGAAAACGTAATGATAGATGCAGCAAATGAAAAATTAGAGATGATTTCTCGGCTGCTAGAAGGGAAAAATCAGATCGCTGGCAATGAAAAGCTGATTCAAGCCTATGATGCAGTACTGGAAATTCTGGTCCATCATTTTGCCAAGATGTTAAAAGAGAATGCAGTTCCTGGCGGAAATGAACTTTTCCAACGGCTTAAACAAATTCTTTCTCAAACAGAATTGTTTAGAGATTATCCAGAATTATTAGGGGATACTGTCATTGGGGTGATGGGATGTCCCAGCCGGGTGTTGAAACAAATTGATGGTGAAATCATTGGAAATTGGGCGGAGAAAGGGAAGACTCTCCCTGTGATTTGGACGCATGCAGATACAGAGCAGGTAGTAGCCGAAAATATTTATGATCAAAAATTTCCTGTAACAGAAGAAGAATTACAGAGAATTTTTGATCTGGCAAAGGATGAAATCGATATCTCTCAACTGCTTCAACTCCTGTGTGTGTACCGCCCTCGGATTTCCATCAATAAAACAGTGATTGATATTCCTTGCAATGGTTCTTTAGCGTTGCGAAAGGCATTGATTCCAAAGTTAGATGTGCTATATGTGTACTATAAAAATTACACAAAAACCAAGTTAAAGGAAATGTTGCAAGCACTGAAACAGTATCGAGTAGATATCAAGATGATTTTACCGATGAAGGCACCTAGTAATATAGACGATATCAAATCAGAATTGGTACATATGGGTATTTCTGTTTTAGGAGAACGAGAAGTTGAGCGATCCGTTAAAGCATATGAAGGAACTAAGAATAACTTTAGCTTTGTAGATGTGATGCGATCAGTACTCTCTTCTTATGAAGGTCGATATGTGGTACGGCAGTCTAGGGTAAAAGAAAATCTGGAAGCATTGAAAAAGGATGCTGTACAGATGAAAGATGGAAAAACAGAGAAAATTGTACAGGATTTATTGACTCAAACCAAAGATGATCAGCAACTCTATAATAAGCGTGCTAATAGTTTTCGTCATGCATCGGAAAAACTGTTACAAGCGGCAGAGGAATTCGAAAAGGAATTTAGCCACGAAGCCAATGATACAGCAGGGACAAAAGGTGCTTTGAAAATTCGGAAGTATATGGGTTCTATATGGGCAAATTTGACTTTTTCCTATTTGCGTATTTTTAAGCTGAGTCATGAGATTAAATATTACAAACAAGCAGAGTCCTATTTGAAAAAAGTAGAAAGTGCAGGACTTGAAGAAAGTTTCTGGTTGCAAATGGTGTGGAATGCTACCTTTGACCAAAATATCCTAACGCGACAGGACAAGACAAAATTACAAAAATGTGATTACCATCAGTATCCGGATATAGCCTCTGCGCTTTTGTATTTGCATCATTTAGGAAAAATAAAGTTGCAGCCAAAGAAGTTGCTAGACGTAGTGGCGTCTATTAAAGAGCCACAGGGAAGTGTAGAAAATTTCTATAAAGGTTATTACTATGAGCAAATCTTGAAACCCAATCAGGCTGTTGATTACTACTTGAGCGCATGGAAATCAGGAGAAGAAAAAGCACTGCAAAAGCTGATCGCACTCAAAGATTTAGTGAACAAACGAGGAGAATTTCTATCCTTTGAAAAAGAGGATGCCTATCGCATAGGTGTGAAAAAAATCAAAATGAAATCCAAGGCATCGCAAGAGGAAGGATTGTTCTATCTGAAAGTGGCAGCAGCTAATGACAATATCCAAGCTGTCGAATATCTAGGGGAATATTATTATAATCAGCATACACGAGAAAATCGAGTAAAGAATGCTGCATGGAAAAATGAAAATGAATTGCTAGCAAACATGTTTATGTATATCAGGAAACGGGATAGAGGATTCAAAAAAGCTGATTTCTATATTGGCATGCTAGCCTATGAAATAAAAAATTACCAAAAGGCAATAACTTATTTGAAAGACCAGACAGAACCAGAGGCACTCGCCTTGCTCGCAAGTATGTACTACTATGGACAGGGAACCAGAGTGAATAAGCAGCATGCTGAAATGTTTGCTCGGAAAGCTTCTCAGCAAGGACAGACGCTAGGGGCGGATATTTTAAGAAAAATCCAGAGAGAAAAAGAAGCAGCTGCTGAAGAGCAAAGAAGAAGGAGTGTACCTGTAGAAGAGACGCAGACTTATCACGAGATTCACGATACTAGTAGTGATAGTTGCTGTGCTTTGGTAACGGCTACTTGTAATGCACTTCAGATTGAACATCGCATATATCATAGAACTGTTTATATCGTGCGACATCTTAGAAATAAAGCGGTAGAGATGTCTGTGGAAAATCAAGATTTAGCAGCTGCTTATTATATCTATGCATCAGATGTGGTAGCAAGGATCAACGCGCAGCCAATGGCAGGTAAAGTCTATGAGCATTTCTGGAAAGATTATATTGTGCCATGTGTAGCGGCCACACGGAAACGAGATTATGTTAAAGCTTGGAAATCGTATGTGAAAATGACCTATCTAGGATGTATGAAATATAATGTGGAGTTACCTTATTTTATCAGAAGAGAAGCGGAGGCCGTATTGAAATAAATCTATAGATCTTATACTAATACTCCCCTTTTTCTAGCGTTAATCCATGCTATCGTCATTTCGACCCATGTGGAGAAATCTTTGTGTTATTCCTTATAGTACTTTGTTGCATTTGCGGTATGAAATGAGCCTTTTCGTTGAGGATTATATCAAATGACTTTTTCCCTTAGGATGCATTAGTTAATTTATGATGGCTTTAAGTGGGAAGTTTAGTTATATAGTAGAAATGGTGCTAAATATTTGGCATGGGCCAGATGTTTAGCACCATTTTTTATTTCATTAAAAATATTCAAAGAAATATTTCTCATACCCATTCCTTGTCTAATCTGCTACCATATACTGAAAGTTGATATACAGATAGCTGAAAAATTATTTTTTAGAGGGAAGAAAAGCTTTGACAAAATAGAGAAAATAGAATATTCTATACATAGAGAACTGGCAACAGAGTGTGTCGGTATGGGTGTTGATGCTGAGAAGCGTGTCAGGAAGCGGGACTCAGCGTAGCCTTGTGTAGGGTTTAGCTATTTATACCTCAACCTGACTTATGCATATCATGTGCAGACATAAAAAATAGCGAATTGCAAAATGGACGCTATTTTCTCAGTAGCGTCCATTTTGTTTTAGTGAGGTTATTTTATGGAAGCTGATATTTTGCAATTAGCGGCTAGGGCGTATCAAGAATTAATGACCGTTGAATATCAGGTGGTTTTAGGGAGAAAAGGGAAAGCCCATACCATTGAAATTGCTTTTAGGGCAGATAATTTTTATCATCTGGCTGGGTTACATAAATTGAAACAACGATATCCGTTTCAGCAGCAGACCAGTAAGTGGGTATTAGACCATATTCTGCGTGGAACAATTTCTGTGTCGTCTTTTTCTAAGGATCAGAATTTTTATAAAGTTGAAGAGCGGTTGCATGCTTTGTGTATTTTTGAAAAAGTATTGGATAGTAACCAAACGCAATTCTTTTTGTATGATAGAAGGAAAGTATCTTTTGCCACTAAAATTATGGCAAATTATTTGGCAAAGGGACACATAGAGAATGAGTTAATTCTATTTTCTTTTTTCGTACAAAATCATACTAGGTATTATGTCAATTCTATCTTTCCTGAAGGTACATATGATTATAGTCAGAAGCAGATGCAATTTACGGTTTTGGCAAAAACTAAAATTTGGAATGAGAGGAGTGGCATCAAAAAAATAGAGCTATATAGGCATAAAAAATATGATGCTTTATCATAAAATTTTATGGGGAAATATTTAATCACTATGGGTTATAACAGAAAATGTTGTTGAATGTTTGGTGTGTGCCGGATGTTTAACAACATTTTTTATTTCATCAAAATTTTTCAAAGAATATGTCTCATACCCATTTCTTGTCCAACCTCTTGGATATACTAGAAGAAAAGCTGATGATCAGGCAGCTAAAAAGTATTTCATAAGGAGGGAATAGGATGAGTGACAATGGAAACAATTTTCCTGAGATTCCATTTGGAAACAGGGATGATGCGAATGGTATGGCGAGTCAAGCATTACGACAGTGGGCAGAGCGGTATTATGCCAAGATGGTGGAGGAAAAACAGGTAGAGGAAGCACCATCGATGATGGATCAATTATTGGAGAAAGCGGGAAATTGGGTGGATCAGAAAATAGAGGAATTGCCACCAGAGGAGCAGGAAGCGGCCGAGATGAAATTGATGGCAACGGCAGACGCACTGGTGGATACGCTGGATAAAGCCTATACGGTGACGGAAAAGGCTTGTGATTCTATCATTGATTCCTTGGATGAACTGGAAAAATGGATTGATAAGTGGTAATTGGTTGCTTGTTGTCTGTTGTCTGTTGTTAGTTGTTAGGTCCAAGTAACTAAGATTAAATCAGCGTTTCCCTAGCGGTAATATTATGTAAATGTGTAAATCAATAGTGCACAGGTTCATACGAGGTTTGTCAAATAGCCTTGCATCGATTTTATTTTTTATAAAAAAGAGGAGATTGGGGCGCTTCTAAATTTTGTGCGCCCCTTCCATTACTCCTCACTACGTACTTTTTCAGTGAAGGTGGATGAATGACCAACTATTAAGGAAACGCTGATTCAATCGCAGAGTCAGCTTCTGCAAGAATTTTTATACATGGCTTCGTTATAGCCTTCCTTACATAGCTCGCTATTCGCGCCCTATTCCTCGCTATGCATCAAATTTCAAAAGTAAAATCTGGCAACGATTGAATCAGCGTTTCCCTAAATAACTTTTCGCTAAGACTGGAAAATTCGGAAAAAGTATGGTATCATCTATGCATGAGTATGCGGGTGTAGTTCATCGGTAGAACGCCAGCTTCCCAAGCTGGACAGGAGGGTTCGACTCCCTTCATCCGCTCCACAGACATATCAGGAGCCCTTGCGGGCTCCTTTTTTGTGTCTCAAATCGATTTCAATGCAACTCAATATGATTTCAATTCAAAAAATGAATTAAAATCGTCAATTCAATTCATGGAAATAATTTAAATGAATTGAATTTATACAGAAATTGAGTTAAAATGAATTAAATTGAATTGAATTGATATTTCAATCAAAGGAGGGACAGCATCGTGTGCGATTTGCCGAAGAAAGAGACGCTAACCATTGAATTCAAAAGCGACAGAGGCAAAGGATATTCGGATGAGAGTCTGGTGGATGAGATTGTCGGCATGACGAATACTGAGGGAGGCACGCTTTATCTGGGCATCGAAGATGATGGGCGAGTGAGCGGGATCGTGAAGCAGCATCAGGATCCGATCGGGCTGGCGGCGCTTATTGCCAATCGCACGCGGCCTTCCTTGTCGGTGCGGACGGAAATTCTTTATAGCGATGATTTGCCCATTATGGTGATTTCTATCCCCAAGAGCTACTCCGTGATTGCTACAGCGTCGGGGAAAATCTTAAAGCGGAGACTGAAAGTGGATGGAGGTCCGGAAGTCATTCCCATGTATCCCTATGAAATCTACACGCGTTTGTCGGATTTGCGGAAATTAGATTTCTCGGCGCAGCCCATTCAGGATGGGACGGTCGAGGACCTAGATCCTAATCAGCTGATCCGCCTGCGGGAGACCATTCAGAATCAGAATGGAGATCAGCAGTTGCTTGCTTTATCGGACGAGGAACTCGAGCAGGCTCTGCGGTTGACGATGCGTGTGGGAGAAGTGGTATATCCTACTCTGACGGGGCTTTTGCTGGCGGGGAAAGAGTCGAGCCGGAAGCGGCTCATTCCGACGGCCAGTGCTGTTTTCCAGGTGATGCAGGGAACTCGGGTCGTGATGAATGAATCGTTTACGAAACCCATCATGGAACTGGTGGATCTGTTTTCCTCGTACATGAAGGCGTGGAACCCGGAGAAAGAATTCGACTATGGCATGTTCCGCATTCCGATTCCTGAGTTTTCAAAGCCGGCTTTTCGCGAGGGCTTGATCAATGCGTTTGCCCATCGGGATTACTCTATGATGGGAAGCGTGCGCATTCAGGTCAGTGATGAGGGGCTGACCATCAGCAATCCGGGCGGATTCATTGAAGGGATTACGCTGGAAAATTTGCTGACGGCGGAGCCCTGCGGACGAAATCCACTGTTGTCTGATGCATTGAAGCGAATCGGACTGGCGGAACGGACTGGACGTGGCATTGACCGCATCTTTGAGGGTTCGATCACCTTTGGCCGTCCTTGGCCTGATTATTCGGAGTCGACCTCGAAGCAGGTGACGCTTTTCATCCCTCGTGCCAAAGCAGATACAGAATTCATCCAGATGATTATGGATGAACAGAAATCTATGGGACATCCGCTGGCTATCCATACCCTTTTAATCCTCTCGGTGTTGTATAGTGAGCGTAAAGTCAGCATGCATGACTTGGTGGAGCGGACTCATGCTTCTCTGACGCGACTGAAGCCTCTGATCGAGACACTGATTGAACGTGGCGTGGTTGAGGAAATCGGTCGTGCTTCGCAGCGAATGTTGATGCTTGGGCAGAAAGTCTATCGCAAGACGGGAAAGACGAAGGAGTATACACGCCAGAGAGGAATCGATCAGGTGCGTTTTCCTGAAATGATATTGAAACTGGCGGAGAGTCAGAATGGTGCTATCACGAAAACGGATGTGGTGGAGCTCCTCCGTGTTTCAAAACCGAAGGCATATGCACTTTTACAGCAGCTATGTGAAGAGCGCAAGCTGGTACTCACTGGACGAGGCCGCTATGCCAAATATGAACTATGCCAATGAAAGGACGAACGCTATGCCATACACCTACTACGATATCGGACTGAATCTTTTTACGAAATCCTTCCCCCATCCGGAGAAGATCA
>ENA-OPEX01000236-OPEX01000236.1-human-gut-metagenome-genome-assembly--contig:-NODE-236-length-12766-cov-2.950043_pt1 | contig 12766 bp, 8 predicted proteins | sample MGYA00241303_ERZ501540 | MGnify/ENA primary metagenome ERZ501540 (study PRJEB25962, sample SAMEA2042431) | human gut metagenome | biome: human gut; feature: human-associated habitat; material: faeces...
CTGTTGCTCTAATCCAACTGAGCTACGGAACCAACACTTTTCAAAACGCAAACCAGCTAACTAATAACGCAATCAGCCACTTTTCTTATTTGCGGCTGCAAAGGTACATATATTTTTTGAATACACCAAACTTTTTCTCACTTTTTTCTTTTTTTATGCTTAAATATCGCAAAAAATAACTACCTTTGCATCCGTTAGGAGCAAGAAACAGCATTCTGACCCCGAAAGAGAAGAGATTTTTATAACGCATATTCAAACATAAAACATACGCAAATGAAAAAGTTAATCTTTTCAGCAGCCCTGCTCTCAGCAGCACTCTCTGCCAGCGCAGAAGAACATCCGCTCTGGATGCGCTACCCAGCCATCTCGCCCGATGGCACTACCATCGCCTTCGCTTATAAAGGCGACCTCTACAGTGTTTCTGTCAACGGCGGTGAAGCACGACAGCTCACAACCCATGCAGCCTTCGATTCGCATCCTGTATGGAGCCCTGACAGCAAGAAAATTGCCTTCCAGTCTAACCGCGAAGGAAGTCTCGACATCTTCGTAATCGATGCAAAAGGCGGTGCTCCTACCCGACTCACCACCAACAGCGGCAGCGAAACACCTATCGCCTTTGCAGACAACGACCATGTGCTCTACTCTGCCAGTCTGCAGCCTACAGCCCAGAGCATCATCTTCGGCGACAACACATTCCCACAAGTATATAAGGTAAGCACCAAGGGCGGAAGACCGGAACTCTTCTCTACCCTCACCATGGAGAATATCAGCATCGCCAAGAACGGCGACATTCTCTACCACGACAAAAAGGGATACGAAGACCCTTGGCGCAAACACCAGAAATCACCAATCGCACGCGACATCTGGCTGAAGAGTAACGGAAAGTTTACCAAGCAGACTACCTTTGCCGGCGAAGACCGCTCGCCAGTATGGACATCAGACGAGAAATCATTCTTCTATCTGAGCGAGCAGGACGGCACATTCAATATCTACCGCCGCAGCCTCAACAGTTCAAGCGACAAGCAGATTACCCACCACAAAGGCAATCCGGTAAGATTCCTCACCGCATCCAGCGCCGACCTGCTCTGCTACGGATATGATGGCGAAATCTATACCGTAAAAGAAGGTGGAGAGCCTCAGAAGGTGAACATCTCCATTACAACAGATAACGATGCTCCAAGCCTCGTACGTCAGATTAAAAGCTGGGGAGCAACAGAGATTTCCGTTTCGCCAGACGCCAAGGAAGTGGCTTTCGTGATGCATGGCGACGTATACGTAACTTCTGTAGAATACACCACTACCAAGCGCATTACCGACACACCGCAGCAGGAGCGCGACCTGAGCTTCTCGCCAGACGGCAGAGCCCTGGTCTATGCAGCCGAGCGCAACGGCGTATGGCAGATTTACCAGTCTAAGATCAAGAACGAGAAAGAGAAGAACTTCACCTACGCTACCGACATCGAGGAAGAGCAGCTGGTGAAAACAGGCATTACATCGCAGTATCCTCAATACTCTCCTGACGGCAAGGAAGTGGCTTTCTTCGAAGACCGTGCTGCACTTCGCATCATCAATCTGAAATCGAAGGAAATCCGCACCGTGCTCGATGGCAAATACGTCTACTCTTACAGCGATGGAGACATTGCTTTCGAATGGTCACCAGACAGCAAATGGCTCCTTTCAACCTATATCGGCAACGGCGGCTGGAACAACCAGGATATTGCGCTGGTAAAGGCTGACGGCAAAGAGGTTCACAACCTGACCAATTCCGGCTACAGCGACAGCAACGGCAAATGGGTGCTCGACGGCAAGGCAATGCTCTTCCAGAGCGACAGAGCCGGCTACCGCAGTCATGGAAGCTGGGGAGCAGAAGACGATGCCTACATCATGTTCTTCGACCTGGACGCCTACAACCGCTTCAACATGAGCAAGGAAGAGATAGAACTGGCTGACGCCAATAAGGACGAAAAGGAGAAGAAGGAAGACGAGAAGAAGGAAGAGGCTAAAAAGAAGGCTGACGAAAAGCAGAAGAAGACCGGAAAGATAGAGGTGGAAAAAGTGAAGCCACTGGAGCTGAACATCGAAAACTGCCGCGACAGAATTGTACGCCTCACCGCAAACTCTTCGCACATGGGCGATGCTGTGCTCTCTAAAGACGGCGACAAGCTCTACTACCAGGCAGCCTTCGAGGATGATTACGACCTCTGGCAGCACGACCTGAAGGACGGCTCTACCAAGCTCGTGATGAAGGGCGTAGGCCAGGGCAACCTGCAGACCGACAAGGATGTGAAGAACCTCTTCATCTGCAACGGAAGCAGCATCAAGAAGGTGGATCTGAGCGGATTCAGCACCAAGGACATCAGCTTTGAGGCTAACTTCAACTATAAGCCAGCCGAGGAGCGCCAGTATCTCTTCGACCACATATGGCGACAGGTGAAAGACAAGTTCTACGACCCTAAGATTCATGGTGTTGACTGGGAAGGTTACCGCAAGACCTACGAGAAGTTTCTGCCTTACATCAACAACAATTTCGACTTTCAGGAGATGTTGAGCGAAATGCTTGGCGAGCTGAACGCTTCGCATACAGGAGCCCGCTACTACGCTTCGAACAGCGCGCTTACCACCGCCAACCTGGGAGTATTCTTCGACCCTCAGTATCAGGGCGACGGTCTGAAGATTCAGGAGATTATCAAGCGTGGTCCTTTCGATGTGAAGAATACGGGCGTTACAGCCGGCAGCATCATCGAGAGCATCGACGGCGAGGAGATTAAAGCCGGAATGGACTACTTCCCATTGCTCGACGGAAAGGTTGGCAAGAATGTACGCCTCGGCATCAGAAACGCCAAGGGCAAGAAGATGGAGGTTACGGTGAAGGCTATCTCTCAGGGCAAACTCAACAACCTGCTCTACAAGCGATGGGTAGACCGCAACCGCGCTTTCGTTGACAGCATTTCGGGCGGACGCATCGCTTATGTTCACGTTAAGGCGATGGATTCGGAGAGTTTCCGCACCGTTTACAGCGAACTGCTGAGCGACAAGAACCGAAACAGAGACGCTGTAATCGTAGACGAGCGCCATAATGGTGGCGGCTGGTTGCACGATGATCTCTGCACCCTACTCAACGGCAAGCAGTATCAGGAGTTTGTACCTCACGGTAAGGTAGTTGGCCGCGATCCGTTCAACAAATGGGTGAAGCCATCTTGCGTCATGATCTGCGAGAATGATTACAGCAACGGTCATGGTTTCCCATGGGTTTACAAGGAACTCGGAATCGGCAAGCTGATTGGTGCTCCTGTAGCAGGAACCATGACAGCCGTATGGTGGGAAACGCTGATGGACAACACGCTGGTATTCGGTATTCCTCAGGTAGGCTGCCGCGACATGCGTGGCGTGTTCGGCGAAAACACCCAGCTGAACCCAGACATTGAGGTTTACAACAGTCCGGAAGATTTCATCAATGGCCATGATACCCAGCTCGAAAGAGCCGTAAAGGAAATGATGAAGAAATAAACAGAACGCCCTGCAAGGGTCCAGAAGCCAAACCACTTCTGTCCCTTTGCAGGGCGATTTGTTTTTGTATCTGACAACATTATTTATTAAACCTTATTAACCCACAATATCGGCGAAAACTCTTCCATCATGACATAAAACCCTCTAAATCTTTACTTTTTTTCTCGAAAAGGGCGAAAAAGCAAGTGAAAAAGCCATAAAATAAAAAAAAATGAGTATCTTTGCAGAAGATAAAAAACAAAATTATGGGATTATTCGGATTATTCAGCAACAAAAAGAAGGAAACTCTCGATAAGGGACTTGAAAAAACCAAGGAGAGTGTGTTTGGCAAACTGGCGCGCGCCGTTGCCGGAAAGTCTACCGTCGATGATGATGTGCTCGACGATCTCGAAGAGGTACTCATCACTTCAGACGTAGGTGTAGAAACCACGGTCAAGATTATCCGCCGCATCGAAGAACGTGTGGCCCGCGATAAATATGTTTCAACCAGCGAGCTCAACCGCATTCTGCGCGAGGAAATCGCCATTCTCCTCTCCGAGAATCACAGCGATGACCTGGCAGACTGGGAACTTCCTGCCGACCATAAGCCTTACGTTATCCTCGTAGTAGGCGTAAACGGCGTGGGCAAGACAACCACCATCGGCAAGCTGGCTTACCAGTTTAAGAAGGCTGGCAAGAAGGTTGTTCTGGGAGCTGCCGACACCTTCCGTGCCGCTGCCGTAGAGCAGATTTGCATCTGGGGCGAGCGCGTGGGTGTGCCTGTAGTGAAACAGCAGATGGGAAGCGACCCGGCAAGCGTGGCGTTCGACACCCTGCAGAGCGCCAAGGCAAACGGCGCCGACGTGGTGCTCATCGATACGGCAGGCCGACTGCACAACAAGGTGAACCTGATGAATGAGCTCAAGAAAATAAAGGACGTGATGAAGAAGGTAATGCCAGAAGCACCAGACGAGGTAATGCTCGTGCTCGACGGAAGTACCGGACAGAATGCATTCGAACAGGCTAAGCAGTTCTCTGCCGTAACCAACATCTCCTCGCTCGCCATCACCAAGCTCGACGGAACCGCTAAGGGCGGCGTTGTCATCGGCATCAGCGACCAGCTCAAGGTGCCTGTAAAATACATCGGACTGGGCGAAGGTATGGAAGATCTGCAGCTCTTCAACAAGACAGAATTCGTAGACTCGCTCTTTAAAAATTAGAAAATGAAGAAAAATCAGATAGATATTATTACCCTGGGCTGCTCGAAGAATCTCGTAGACAGCGAGTTACTGATGAAGCAGTTTGAGGCAAACGGCTACCATTGCGTTCACGATTCAAAGCGCCCTCAGGGCGAGATAGCTGTTATCAACACATGCGGTTTCATCGAGGATGCAAAGCAGGAAAGCATCGACACCATCCTGGAGTTTATCCAGGCTAAGGAAGAAGGCCGACTCAGAAAGCTCTACGTAATGGGCTGCCTCTCGCAGCGCTACCAGAAGGAACTGGAAGAAGAAATGCCCGAAGTGGATAAGTTCTACGGCAAATTCAACTACAAGCAGCTTCTGCAGGAACTCGGCAAGGCGGAAGTTTCATCCTGCAACGGCCAGCGTCATCTCACCACTCCGCGCCATTATGCCTACATCAAGATAGCTGAGGGCTGCAACCGCCACTGTGCCTACTGCGCCATTCCTATCATCACCGGCAAGCACGTTTCCCGTCCGAAGGAAGAGATTCTGCAGGAGGTGCGCGAACTGGTGGCAGAAGGCGTGAAGGAGTTTCAGATTATCGCTCAGGAACTCACCTACTACGGCGTAGATATTGACGGCAAGCATCATATTACCGAACTCATCAGCGAGATGGCTGATATTCCGGGCGTGAAATGGATTCGCCTGCATTACGCTTATCCAAACCAGTTCCCTATGGATCTTCTGGACGTGATGCGCGAGAAGCCAAACGTATGCAAATATCTCGACATTGCCCTCCAGCACATCAGCGACCACATGCTCACCAGCATGCATCGCCACGTAACGAAGCAGGAAACCATCAATCTGCTGAAGGCCATCCGCGAACGCGTGCCAGGCATTCACATCCGCACTACGCTGATGGTTGGTTTCCCAGGCGAGACAGATGAGGATTTCCACGAGCTCCTCGACTTCGTACGCGAACAGAGATTTGAGCGCATGGGCGCCTTTGCCTACTCTGAGGAAGAAGGAACCTACAGCGCCACCCACTACGAAGACAACGTGCCTGCCGAGGTAAAACAGCGCCGACTGGACGAACTGATGATTCTGCAGCAAGACATCAGCTCTGAGATTGAGGCTGATAAAGTGGGCAAAATCATGACCGTTATCATCGACCGCAAGGAAGGCGATTACTACATCGGACGAACAGAATTCTGCTCTCCTGAAGTAGACCCTGAGGTTCTGATACGTGCTGATGAGAAGCGTCTGCGCGTTGGTTGTTTCTATCAGGTAGAAATTACTGCAAGCGAGGAATTTGACCTCTATGGTAAGGTGGTGAAATAATCATTCTCTCCCCCATAGCCTGGAGTTTTAGAAATTTTGACTACATATTAAATAAATATGAACAATAAGGAATACATCGCTGAACTGGCTCAGCAAACCGGCTATTCGCAGGAAGACACCCAGAAGTTGGTGCGCAAGGCGATAGACGCTATGATTGCCGAGTTTGAGGATGGAGAAGCTGTCTCTATCCCCAATTTTGGCACCTTCGAAGTGAAGAAGCGCATGGAGCGAGTGGTGGTTAATCCTACTACCAAGAAGCGCCAACTGGTGCCGCCTAAGTTGGTGTTGGGTTTCCGACCGGTTGCTTCGGTCAAGGAAAAACTAAAGAATGGAGGGGATGAGCAATGAGCAAATTCAGTTTAAATACACTCGGAAAACTGCTTGCTGATAAGAGCGGTCTGAGCCAGGTGGAAGCAGAACTCTTCATCCGCAAGATGTTTGATGTGTGCAACCAGGGACTCGATGCCGACAAGCAGGTGAAGATAAAATGGCTGGGTACCTTTAAGGTACAGGCCACGAAAGACCGTGAAAGCATCAATGTGAACACGGGCGAGCGCTTCACCATTGAAGGCAGAGACAAACTCACCTTCACGCCTGACAACATCCTGAAAGAAATCGTGAACAAGCCATTCGCCCAATTTGAAACGGTGGTGGTAAATGACGGCGTAGATTTCGATGAAATAGATGAGAAGTTTGGAGAAGAACAGACAGAAGATGCTCCTGCACAAGTAATCGATTTTCTGGACGAAGAAAAAACTGCAACTCCAAATCCGGAGGCTGTCGTAAACGGATCTGAAAAGGAAAAGGAAAAAGAAGCCGAAGACGAACTGGCAAAGCAAATTGCTATTGAACAAGCTAAACTGGAAAGATTAAAACAAGCTCAACTGGAGCAGGAAAGAATACAGAAAGAAAAGCAAGAGCAGGAAAGGCTGGAACAGGAAAGACTTGAGCAGGAGAAACTTGAACAGGAAAGACTGGAGCAGGAAAGACTTGAGCAAGAAAGACTTGAGCAGGAAAGACTGGAGCAAGAAAGGCTTGAGCAGGAAAGACTGGAGCAAGAGAAGCTTGAATTAGCCCAGCAACAGCAAGCCCTGAAAGCAGTTGTTGAACCTGCAGTACCTGCATCAGATGAATCTGAAGAAGAAGAAGAGGAGGAAGAAGAATCTTCCAATTCTCATCATATTGTTATTCCTCGCTATCTGGTCGTTGCAGTCTGTCTCATCGTAGTAGCTTTGATTGGCGGAATGGGATGGTTTGCCTTCAACTATGGTCAGATGACTGCCCAGCGCGATCATCTAGCCATGCAGCTAAACCAGTATCATCAGGCTCCAGCCAAGAAAGTCCCAGCCAAACCAGCTGCCGCCCCACTCTCTCAGGAACAGAAACTCCGCCAGAAAGCGATGGAAGACAGCATCCGTATGGCTAAAACTGCAGAAGCAGTAAAACTGGCTGAAAATTCGGATGAGGAAAGTGCTAACGCAGAAAAGGCTAAGCAGGCTGAAGCAAAGGCTAAGGCTGAAGCGAAAGAAAAGGCTAAAGATAAAGCAGAAGAAAAGGCTACTTCGAAAATAGCATCATCCCAGTATGATAAGGATGCTCGCGTACGCACGGGAGCTTACCGAATCATAGGAGTTGCCCAGACCGTTACGGTTGGCGCCGGTCAGACCCTCGAACAGATCAGCACCCGCTATTTAGGTTCCGGCATGGAATGCTACGTAGAAGCCCTGAATGGTAAAAACACCGTAAAAGCCGGACAGAAAATCAAGATTCCGAAACTGGAATTGAAGAAGAAAAAGAAATAAAATACTGAACAAACAAAAATCGCCCTGTAAGAGCAAATGTAATTTTGCACTTACAGGGCGACATTGTTTTATGTTATCATTACTTGCTCAACACTTCATCAAGCAAAGTGTAGAAAGCAGGATCCTCACCAACAATAGTCTTGATAATCTTACCGTTAGCATCAATCACAATCTTTGTAGGGAACCCCTGAACAGCGTAGTCGCTGAGAACCTTACTGTCCTTCGGATTGTAAACATGAATCCATGGCAACTGGTGCTTCTCAACAGCAGCCTTCCACTTAGCCTCTGTATCATTACAATCTACACCAAGAATTTCAAACTTGCCCTTGTACTTCTCGTAATACTCCTTCATCTTAGGCATTCCCTTGATGCACCATCCGCACCATGAACCCCAGAAGTCGAGAACTACAATCTTGCCGCGAAGACTGGAAAGCTTGAAATCATTTCCCTTAATATCCTTCAGCGTGAAGTCAGGAGCCTCAACACCGGCAGCCTGCACCTTCTTAGCCTTCTCCTCAGCCTCAGCACGCTTCTTAGCCATATCAATCATTGGCTGGTAGAAAGCCTTCATTCTGCCGTTCTTCACATTCTCAGAGAGCAAGCCCAGCAGTTTCTCCATCTTGCTGACATCATCAAACTGCTCTATGATAGTAGCACAAGCCTCATAATCAGGATGCTGTTTTACGAAATCGAAAATCTTATCGTCCTTTGCCTTTTGCAGGGCAGGAGCCTTCTGCTCATACTCTGCCATGATGGTCTGCTGGGTCTCACCATTCTTGATTCTCTGGTTCAGGGAAGCTTCGTAATCTCTCAACTCCTTATTAGCATTCTCCAGCAGAACATCTACTTCATGATACTGCTGATAGAACTTAGAACCCGAAATATCAAAGCGGGTCTTTGCATCGCCCTTAACTTCAGCCTTCTCGCCAGGAACACAAGGCAGGTTGAACATAAACTGACCAGCACCACGATAAGCTTCAGGTGAGAGGAAAACGTATCCGGCTGCCTTATCAAGGTTTGCAGAATAGGTAAACTTGCCATTCTTCACCAAAACCGTATCCATCTTAACATTTCTGCCCCTGTAAACAAGTACAGAATCGGAATTGAAATTCTTCAAATCCACCTTCAACTGGAAGTTGCTCTTCTGAGCCATTGCAACGGTTGATGCAAGCATCAGAGCCGCAGATAAAATCGCTGTTTTCATTTTTCTTTTATTATATTTATTCTGATTACACCTTATTATATATATAGGGAACGAAGAACGCCTGATTCGTCGTTATCCTTATTCTTCATACTCAGTAGTATCCTCAATACCCGCCTCGGCCAAAGCCTCCTTGCGCTCAACGCAGGTTCCGCATTTGCCACAATGCTTCTCACCGCCCTTATAGCAGCTCCAGGTTTCAGCATAGTCAATGCCCAACTTCTTGCCTATCTCCGCAATCTGCCCTTTGGTAATATTCGTATAAGGAGCCACCACGCGCACATCAACGAACGTTCCTGCTTCAGCAGCCTCATCAATCGCCTTGATAAACTCCGGACGGCAGTCTGGGTAAATCGTATGATCGCCACCATGGTTAGCGATGAAAACTTTCTTCAGATTATTACTCTCAGCAATGCCGATGGCAATGCTCAGCATGATTCCATTACGGAAAGGAACCACCGTACTCTTCATATTATCAGCAGCATAATGACCTTCAGGAATTGCATCGGCACCTTCAAGAAGAGAACTCTTGAAATACTGATGCATGAAACCCAAATCTATCGTAATATGCTTGATTCCCAAACGCTCACAATGCATCTTGGCGAAAGGAATTTCACGCTCGTTATGATTACTTCCATAGTTAAAACTGATACCCAGGGCTATCTCGTCCTTCTTGTCATAGAGCAGCGTAATGCTATCCATGCCGCCGCTCACAATGATTACTGAATCCTTCATTTTACTTTGAACTTTGAATTTTGAAATTTGAACTGTTTGATTACTATTACTTCACCCGAACAGGCAGCGGAATGCTTCTTCCACCTTCCTAACGGGATGAATTTCTATCTTATATTTATTATGGTCGAAACCATGATTGTTGTATTTCGGGATGATGATGTGCTGGAATCCCAGTTTCTCGGCCTCAGCAATACGCTGCTCGATACGGCTCACCGGACGGACTTCACCGCTCAGACCTACCTCGCCTGCCATACACCAGCCTTGCTCGATAGGTGTGTCAACATTGCTGCTCAATACGGCTGCCAACACACTCAAGTCCATGGCAGGATCGGTTACTCTCAATCCACCGGCAATATTCAGGAACACGTCCTTCTGCATCAGTTTGAACCCCACACGTTTCTCTAGAACCGCAAGAAGCATATTCAAACGGCGCTGGTCAAAACCCGTTGCCGAACGCTGCGGAGTTCCATAGGCTGCTGTTGAAACCAAAGCCTGCGTCTCTACCAGGAACGGACGGACACCCTCGATGGCTGCGCTGATGGCAACACCCGAAAGCCCGTCATGATCTTCAGTAAGCAGCAACTCTGAAGGATTGCTCACCTGTCGGAGTCCGCCTTGCATCATCTCGTAGATTCCCAACTCAGAAGTACTTCCGAAACGGTTTTTGATGCTTCTCAGGATGCGGTACATGTAATGCTGGTCGCCCTCAAACTGAATCACCGTATCAACGATGTGCTCCAGAATCTTTGGTCCGGCAAGCGTTCCCTCCTTATTAATATGTCCTATCAGAATAACCGGAATGCCACTCGTCTTGGCAAATCGGAGCAGGGAGGCTGCACACTCGCGAACTTGGGAAACAGAACCCGGCGAACTGTCTACTTCTTCCGTAGCAATAGTTTGGATAGAATCTATAACTATCAGCTGTGGAGCCACTTCCTGAATATGACTGAAGATTTTCTCTAACTGAGTTTCACAGAGAACCGTAATATGATCAAAAGCTCCTTCTGATGAAAGAGAAGCCGTTTTCAGAGTGTCCGCAGATGAGCCATCTCTGAGCATCGCCTGTCCTTTAGCCAACCGGTCGGCACGGAGTTTAATCTGATGGGCACTCTCCTCTCCGCTCACATACAGGATGCGGCGGTCAGTCATGTTCAGAATAGTCTGCAAGGTGAGCGTACTCTTACCGATTCCCGGTTCACCGCCCAGGAGCGTAATGCTGCCAGGGACCATTCCGCCACCCAGCACACGGTTCAGCTCCTCGTCCCTCATATCGATGCGCGGTTCATCAATCGCAGAAATATCGCGAAGTTTCATCGGCGCAGCGTCATGCTCGCTGTGCTGCCCGCCAAACATCGTGGCAGCTCCACCATGACGCATGGTCATTCCGGCATTCTTCGCAGCCTGCGATCCGGAATCAGCAGCAATACGAATTTCCTTAAATGTATTCCATTGTCCGCAGCTAGGACATTTGCCCATCCATTTGGCACTTTCCTGTCCGCAATTGCTGCACACAAAAGCAATCTTATCTTTCGCCATTTTATCTCATTTATATGTAATAACGTTTTAACTGCGCACAAAGGTACTATTTATTATCGAAAAATCCAAAAAAAAAGTAATTTGTTAAGAATATATTTCATTTCTCTCCATTTTGTTTAACAAATCAGGCAGGAGGAAGCGCAAAACACGAATTTTGCAAACCCGATATAGCAAACAGACGATTTCATCTACTAAAAATAATAAAAACCGCTACTATATTTTGCTGATTCAAATATAATTTGTATCTTTGCCTTCGGTTTTTGAAACCAGCAGAAAGGTTTAGAACAATAAATTAGTACATAAACTAAATAAAATTTAGGTAAAATGAAAATTGAAGATTTTAACTTTGCCGGTCACAAGGCAATCGTGCGCGTTGACTTCAACGTGCCATTGGATGAAAATGGTAATGTAACAGACGACACTCGTATCCGCGGTGCCCTTCCTACATTGAAGAAGGTACTTGCAGACGGCGGTGCGCTCATCATGATGAGCCACATGGGTAAGCCAAAGGGCAAGGTTAAACCAGAGCTTTCTCTCTCTCAGATTGTTAAGAACGTATCAGACGCTCTCGGCGTAGACGTTAAGTTCGCTAAGGACTGCGGTAACGCTGATGCTGAAGCAGCTGCCTTGAAGCCAGGTGAGGCTCTCTTGCTCGAGAACCTCCGCTTCTATCCAGAAGAGGAAGGCAAGCCAGTTGGCGTTGAGAAGGGTACTCCAGAATTTGATGCTGCTAAGGCTGAGATGAAGGAGCGTCAGAAGAAGTTCGCTGCCAAGTTGGCTTCTTACGCTGACGTATATGTAATGGACGCATTCGGTACAGCTCACCGCAAGCACGCTTCTACAGCTGTCATCGCTGATTCTTTCGACAAGGATCACAAGATGCTCGGTTTCTTGATGGAGAAGGAAGTTAAGGCTGTTGACGCAGTTCTCGGCAACATCAAGCGCCCATTCACAGCTATCATGGGTGGTTCTAAGGTTTCTACTAAGATTGGTATCATCGAGAACCTGTTGACTAAGGTTGACAACTTGATTCTCTGCGGTGGTATGACTTATACATTCTCTAAGGCTCTCGGTGGCAAGATTGGTATGTCTATCTGCGAGGATGACAAGCTCGACGTTGCTCTCGACGTAATCAAGAAGGCTAAGGAGAACGGTGTAAACCTCGTACTCGGCACAGACTCTATCTGCGGTGACGACTTCAAGAACGACTGCAACACTCAGGTTTGCCCATCTAACAACATTCCTGACGGTTGGGAGGGTATGGACGCAGGTCCTGAGACTCGCAAGGCTTTCGCAGCTGCCATCAAGGGTGCCAAGACTATCCTCTGGAACGGTCCTGCAGGCGTATTCGAGTTCGACAACTTCGCTGGTGGTTCTAAGGCTATCGCTGAGGCAATCGCTGAGGCTACTAAGGAAGGTGCATTCTCACTCATCGGTGGTGGTGACTCTGTAGCTTGTATCAACAAGTTCGGTTTGGCTGA
>ENA-OPEX01000254-OPEX01000254.1-human-gut-metagenome-genome-assembly--contig:-NODE-254-length-12335-cov-2.094544_pt1 | contig 12335 bp, 18 predicted proteins | sample MGYA00241303_ERZ501540 | MGnify/ENA primary metagenome ERZ501540 (study PRJEB25962, sample SAMEA2042431) | human gut metagenome | biome: human gut; feature: human-associated habitat; material: faeces...
CTCCGGGGCATGGAAATATGGAAAACCCAATGGGTTTACCACATTCCCACACCCCTCCGCACACCCCCTTTTTCCCTCCGACTTTCTCCCTTTTTGATAGAAAATTTTGTTTTTATTTTTAGGTACGAAACCCTTAAAGGGGGGCATATATTATCAATGAGTTAATTCCCTATTTTTGATTATAAGTATAGCCTGTCCGAATTTCTTTTTCAAGTCCTTTGGACAGGCTATTTCTATAACCTCAAGATCTCTTAGGCGCACTAATTTCGTCCCGCTCTCATATCCAGAGGGACAGCAGTCAGCGGCTTCGTATGCAGAAATATCATCTCCCAAAAGCCGGTCCTGTAATTTGCTTTTAACCGACGCTCCAGCATCACATTGTAGTGCATGTAGTCCTTGCGCCACTCCTTATCGTTAATCATTTCTGCATACCCTTCCGGACAGTCCCCGTTGATTCCGATTCTTTCAATCAGCCAGTTTCCATCCTCGTTATTCTGGAATAGTTCCTGTATCAGCCTCCTAACCTCTTCCACCCCAAAATCTACTGCATATGGCGTCTCCAGTATCGTTTCCCACAGTATTATCGCGCGCCAGCGTCTATTTCCGTCCTTGTAGCGGTGCTCTTTTTCCGTAGACGACACCACCACATACCCGGTATGATCCTTCTTCGGCTTCAGCTTCCGATCTGCATTAGCCCGTTCCTTTGCGATCCGCAACAAATTGGCATTTAGCCCTCGCTGCAGTGCGCTTTCTCGCTGTTCATCTGCCAGCGCCTTTTCCCATTCTGCTACTGTTTTCGCCGCTTCTCTCTCTATATGCGCTATTCTGCTCTGCGCTTCACTCTGTATCCGGTTAATCTCTTTATCGGCATCATATTTTGTATTTCTTACCTCCTGCTCCGCATTGGAAATCCGCTGCAACAGCTTGGCATATTCGCCTTCCGTCAAAATCACATGGGTACACTCTGGATCAGAATGCCCGCCGGGAACTTCCCTGTACCCCACAACAGTTTTCTTTACAAACTCGCTCACGGCAGCACACCTCCTTACAGCCCCCGAATGTAATTATCCGCTACAACGCTAATACGGTTATGCCCCAGCGCCTTGCTGCAGATCAGCATAGCAGCCTTGTCCAGTTTCTTCCCCGCTTCATCTTTTCGGCAAGTATAAACCTCGCTTTGATAACGCCGCCCGGTGCCACGGTTTACCCGGTCATAGGGAATCTCTTCGATTGCCCTGGCATGAGCCTTGTAGATTGCCGTGGCATACTCCGCACGATAACCGTGGATGTCGGCGCAGTTATGGACGTGCTGCCACACCTTCTCCTCTGGCGGTGTATCAGTTATCCGTTCAATGATCTGCCCCGCATTTTTGCCTATAATCGGGCTTAAACGCTCTCGTCCACCCTTTCCGTTGCGGACATGGATAAACCACTCCTCCGGGAACAAACATGCGTCCTGGAGCATTTCAAGGCGCTTTGTGACGCTCGGCGCTCGCTGCTCCTCCGGGATTTTTTGCAGTTCGGAGATCTCCGCCTCAATTTGCGCCCTGGGCACCAGATCTTTCCCACGCAGTTCCTGCAGTTCCTTTCGCCGCAGGCCGGTCCCCCTACAGAATTTTATCAGTTCATCGTTGTTCGTCTTGGAAAAATGTTTGTCCCGCACCCGGTCCCCCCGGCTCCGCTTAATCTCCTCACGGTTTCGCTTGGGCGGCTTAAAGTAATTCTCGTCATCCGGGGAAATCCCGTATAGCTTTCCCAGCGCTTTCGCTTCGAGCTGCACCGTCCACGCTGAAAGCCCCTGATCCACTCTGGCCTGAAGCCACTCATTGGTGTACTTCTTCGCGCTCTTCAGCGTCGTACACTCCGGATGGTTATCCTTGATGTACTTGATAAAATACTTCGTATGCTTCCAGTAGTCCTTATAGGTGTTGAAGGAAAATATCTTGTCCTTCGCTGTACCGTTGGCTACCGCCTCTTTTTTGCTCTCGCCAAAGGCCTGCATCCCGGTAAGCCGGTCATAGGCTTGCTGGTGCAGATCCTTGAAGTACGCTTTATTTCTACGCCCCATTCCGACTTCCTTTCGTGCATCTATTTTTGTATAAATCTATATTTCTATAAAACTACATAACTATTTTTTTAGTTTTATAGACTTCTACATTTCTCGTTCAAGCTAAGCCGCCTCATGCCAGCTCCATTCGGAGACTCGACAATCGGCAAAATACACTTTTTAACGTCTTATGTATGACGGGTTTGGGATTGCTCCCTACACTTTTTTAACCTGCTTATGTGTGCAGCTCTGATTTATTGAGATCTACGGCAGTTCAGATTCTGTCGGCTTCTTTGTAGAGGAAGCAGCTCTCCGGAAGATCTACAGTATTCCGGCTACTATCAGAAAGTGGATAGGAACAGATACGTTTTATTTACCGGCACGTTCAAAAGGATTACTAATACCGGGTCCATGATGCGCTTTCCAGTTCACAAAGGTTACTACGGCAAGCCCACGCATCACACAGGTGTATCAAACCTGAAGTGGCTTCTGATTAGCAAATTGCTAAACCCCCGACCGGCAGATCTGCCAGCCAAGACGCTCTGGGCCTAATTACTATTTACCCTCGCCCAGACGAGCTTCATCCTTCACTTCTGCTGTAGGCCACACGCCGCCCACAGCCGCCATCCATACCCCCCTTTCTTTCAAGGCTCCAATCAGCGTCTACCGCAGCCTTTTCTATCCAGGAACATCTTACCATACGTAACTGGCAGTGTCAACATATTACCAAATCTAATCTCATAACGGTTTACCCGTTCACGCATAGCGTAAACGGGTAAACCGTTATACTTCAAAAAATCACAGAAAAACATTTGAATTTTTAGAATAATTATGGTAAAATACGCTTAGGACGAGATCAAATTTGTGCAAAACATCCATAACTCGTCATCCGTTTATCGCTATGCCAAGAAAGGAGACGTATATGAAGAAGTCCTTATCAGCAATTTTCTGCCTTGTTATAATGCTCTCGTTGTCCGTTCCTGTCTCTGCATCCGCTTTCGACTCATCAAACTATGCTTCGTCGAATTCGTCCGCTGTCGCTCAGTCACAGTACGAAATGTTAATGGATTCTTTTGGATTTGACAGCTCCCTTTCTGACATAGTCTATCCCAGCAATTATGGAGGGGCATACATCAACTCTGAAGGTGCCTTGGTAGTCATGCAAACCAATTCGATATCCTCATCTTCAAGAGGGGGAAATTTTGCTTCTGTCTTAAATGAAGCAGGTTCCTTTATCCTTGATACTGTTTCTTACTCGTATAATGAACTAAACTCACTTAAATCTGAAATTGATGATGCGTGTCTTAGTTTTCAGAGCAACCCTTCTGCATTTTCTGACGATCAAGCAAATCTTCTAAATTCTATTTCGTTCTTCTACATCTCCCAAAAAGACAATTCTATTATTGTCGGTATTACAGATCTCAATGACTCGAAAAGAAATTCCTTCTTAGATATGTTTGGTGCATCTGACGCCTATATGCTTATCGAAGGTTTGCATACCACGACAACTGCATCGCTAAAACCTGGTGGTGATATTGTAAGTCCCGCTGGACCTTTGAGCATCGGATGGCCTGTTTACTTTTATGACGAGAACGACAATGTTTGCAGGGGCTTTGTTTCAGCGGGACACGCTTATAGTACGGGTGATTCTGCGACTCTAAATGGTATGACTATTGGTGTCTGCGTTGATTCTGCATTTTCCGGGAGAAATGATGCTGCTCTTATCAAAATCACTAATTCTAATTATTCGATGAGCGACGTGGTGAATGTCAGTAACCATACCCTATCCAATGACAAGTATATGTTGGTGTCTGAGGGGTCAACGATATACAAGGTTGGAAGTACTTCTGGTTATCGTTCTGGTACAGTGACATCTACCAACGGATCGGTAACATATAGGATTAACAATCAGCCTTTGACAATTAGCAATGTACTTGTAACTGACGCAATGAACCTTGGTGGTGACAGCGGTGGCATTGTGTATTGCAAAAGCGGTAGCAATTATTATGCAATCGGTACCGCCTCTGGTTCGAAACATTCTACTAATAATCTGACTGAAGATACATTTATTGAGTGCTATGTTTCTCAAATGATATATGCCATTCAACCTTTAGACTGCTCGTATTTGCCTCTCTCCTAATAATTGTTTTTCTCGGTGTATGTGTATGAGAATCTATGTTTCATCCTCTCGGTTTATGGCTTGGCTCTGTGTTGCTGTGATTACTATGAATTGTTGTTCAGTTTCAACTTCTGCATTGCAAAAAAGTTCTCCTCATTTCGATGATGTCCCTTCATCTTACTGGGCTTATGATGCTATCATGGAAGCGGCCGAGGCCGGCATCGTGTTTGGATTTGGTGACGGAACATTTCAACCGAATAGCCCTGTAACTTATGCTCAGTTCTCTGCACTTTTGGGACGGGCGTTTTATCCTTCAGAACTTGATTTCTCTGATTATGATTCATGGTATGAGCCATATACCATAGTTTTGTCCGAGCACAATGTTCTTCTAAATTTAGAATCAGATAAATTAGATAACTCTCTTAGCATTTTTGACATGGCGCAGTTGTTGTATAATGTGCTTGTTGACTATTGTATTTTTTCTCCTTCAGATCCCCCATTCATCAGTTCTTTAGACAACCTCCATTTGTTGGACAATATCCCATCCGAGTATCATTCTGCAATAAGAACAATTTATTCTCTTGGACTTTTAGATGACTTTTTCGATTTGTTTTCTACCGGAGATATTCGTATCAGTCGAGCACAGGCGTGTATTGTTATCAATCGACTTTCCAGTTATTTAACCCCAGGCAATAAGACTACCCTCTCTGGCCTTATTATTGGGGGGCAGTTGACAGTCAGTGAAACAACTCCTATCGATGCAAAAATCCTGCTGTCAAACGCTGGATGTGATGTATTTTCTTATTCAGCAATTCTTGCCCTTAAGTACTACAAAGAAGGATCTTGGGTAGATATACCTTTTAACAGTCCTGATAATACCGTTTCTGAAGTTGCTATTCTTCATCAATTAATGCCTGGGCAAGAAAAGGTATTTACCTTTGATCTTTCATACTATTATGGTTCCATCTCGGAAGGATATTATAAGTTAGAAATAGTCCTTACACAGAACGGAAAAAACTACTCTTTATCGGATATCTTTTTTATCAGCAACTAATTTATGTTCAACTAACTCTATCAGGAAAGAGGACTTGGAATGATAGGATTCCAAGTCCTCTTTTTTCTATATTTTAAAAATACCGTTCAAGTCCTACTCGTAAAATTTCATTTACCACCTCTGTCAAGTTCTTCTCTTCTTCCAATGCCATTCTCCTCAACGCCTTATCTATGTCCCGATCCAGAAAATATGACCGCTGCACCCGATCCTGCTTTTTTTCTTTCGCTGCTGGCGTCTCCTGGCTATCCACCTCCGGCTCCCGATCAGCTCCAATGATCTGCTTAAACGTTGCATCCCGATCAAACTTTACTTTCCCTGCCATCACGCATTTCCCGCAATATAGTGGTTATACCCAGATGACAGATTGTGGTTCTTATCGTAAAAATATTTGCTTGGAAATTCGTTTAAGTCAGATTCACCTTCTATTTTCACAGAAGCATATGGGCCATCAGGGAAGGTAATAACTGTTGTTCTCGAGACTCGAACTTCGTCCATAATTACGGGTACAAATGTGTAGGGATCCAAAGACGCCTGTTTATTGAGATCTTGAATCATGATGTATCGAGTCGCAATTTCATCACGATTAGTAAGTTGCGTTACAGCCGTATTTGTAAAAATAGGCCGTCCAGCATACGATAAAATGGAATAAGGTATCGAAATAACTTTCGGAATCTTAGGAACGCTCATGACAATATTCACTACGCCCTCCAAGAACTGTTCATGCTGAATTTTTCCGGTGAGTTCATCACCATATTTCTCTGTACGGTATGTATATGCAGCCTGGAACATGAACCCATCATAATGGCCATAATACTCTGTTGCGCGAGGAAGAGCCACAGAATAAGAACCCAGTTGAACATCATTTACCGCCAATGTATCTAACTCACTAATGATAGCATCTTCAAGACCAATGAATCCTTTATTCTCAAGTTTCAACGATTTGACAAACACTTTGGCTTGAGATACTCTTGAATTCAACGCAACTTCAGAATCGTGCAAATTTACCACACCATCATCTCGCTGAGCAATCTCGTAGTAAATATCAACCATTCCGCCATTGGTGCCAGGCACTACTTTAAAATTATATCCGAATTACAGTAGGGAGACTTCATTTGCTTCCCCTCCTACCATCTAAATGTAAGGCTACCCGTTACAATGTTATAGTTCACTGGAGTAATAACAACTCTGTATACATCCGAATAAATGACATTAATGTCTCTGCTTTCGCCTGAACGAAGCATAGTCATAATTGCATGATCATCGCTGAGTATTTCCACCTTAATCGACGCTACAGCTGGTGTCCATGTCGCCTCGATCCTTACATTCTGTCCAGCTTCAAGCTCTTTTGACGACCATATCTCTATTGGAACATTCGCTACTGCCCCTCCTATATCCTTTCCCTCAATCACTCTCATTACACCGCTGTTATCAGTAAAAACTTCTCTTCCACCAGCATACATAGTTTCTTCGCAACATTCTTGCATGTCCGTTGGAGGTGCCTCATTGGAAGTTTCTGCTGCCCACGAACTCACTGTAAAAGAGCACATCATCATCATCATCACCGCTAATAATACCGATAATCCTTTTTTCATAACAAGTACTCCCTTCGTTTCATTTAGTTGATTTCTTTACTTTCGTTTGCGATTGCGATGTAGACAAACGACTGGATATGAGTTTTTAATAATTCACATGCCCGGAAACATCAATTGTTTCCGATGAATTATTTCTTACCGCTAAGTAGAAATAACCTCTCTGGTTTACTCTAATAGCTCCGTCAAAAACGCCCGTGGTTGTATTGATTCCATAAAACAGGCCATCCGGAGCAATCAATCCAAAATCTACACTTGCATTAAATGGAGAATAACTGGCCTTGATCGTCACAACTTCGCCAACCTCCAGCGGGAAGCTTGTCTTTGCCTTTACTGTTTTATTAGCGGCAACTTCCATACTGAATTTCCCGCTTGCTCGTGTTGCAACAGAGGCGTCCATACCATCGTCAGTCCATGCAGCCGCGGCACTCACACCAAAGCAGGAAGTAATTGCTATCAGCATCAGCACTACACAAATAAATCTTTTCATTCTCATCTTTTTCATCCTCTTTCTTGTCCTTTTAAAACTCTAATTCAAAATCTCCTTCCGTAATTACCTCACTTCCCTCCATATTTCCCATGTTCATTTCATCTGTTTTCTGATTTTTTTCCTTCCAAAACAGCCCACAAAAAATCAATACTATAAAGACCGCACATACTATAAGTAACACTGTATATCTTATTTCCCCCTTCCCACCTTCCCGCGCCGATATATCGGCTTTCAACTGTTGTTCTGGCTCTGGCGCATCGTCGTGAAGCAAGTATTCCAAAGGAACATCATATAACCGCCCTAAATATTTTAAGCTATCAGTAGATGGAATCGCTGTTCCAACCTCCCACCGTGAAATAGCCTGCCGCGATATGTCCATCATCTCTGCCAGTTGTAATTGAGACAGTCCTTTTGCTTTTCGCAAAGCAACTAATTTTTCTTCCAGTTTCATCCTTCACCTCTAAAATAAACAAAGGATCATTAAAAGTAAACCACTTTTGGTTTACTTTTAGGCAATCGTAGATTGCCTTTTCGTTTTTTCTCTTTTTTACAGATATTTTTTCAATCCAGCTCGCAAAGCATCATTGACTGATTCCGTCAGATTCTTTCCTTCCTCCAGCGCCATCCTACGCAGTGCCTTATCAATATCCCGATCCAGATAATAGGCTCGCTGCACTCGGTCACTATTTTTCTTTGCATTTTGTTCTTCAGCAACAACAGCGTTCTCATTCTGGCGTCCTGCTCCGATGATAGACTTAAACGCTGCCTCCTGATCAAACTTTGCCTTCCCTGCCATTATTCTTTTACTCCTTTCAGAAATTCATCAATAAATGATTTATAGTCCTCTGCTACTGTTGACTTATCTGCATAGTCAAAAATATCACGGCTGTTCGCCTGTGCCTCTTCGACCGCCACAGCAGATCTGATGTAAGTTTTGTAAATCGGTGCAGAAATGTATTCGCTAAGCTGCTCCGCAAGCTCCTTCATTTGTCGGCTAATATTCGCCCGCGGATTAAATCTCGTAAACAAAATGCCTCTCACTTTGACAGCCGGATTGCAATATTTCTGAACGCTGGTGACAGTTTCATTGAGCTGGGAAATCCCGGCGGTCGCAAAAATTCCTGCTGTTGTCGGGATCAAAATATCGGTGGCACAGGTAAAGGCATTCACCGTCAGCACCCCAAGGGAAGGCGGCGTATCAATCACGATAAAGTCATAGTCACCAGCCACCGGCGCCACGGCTTCCTTCAGCCGGTGCTCCTTGCCGGTCTGGGACAGTTCCTGCTCGGCTCCGGCCAGCATAATATTGGCCGGTACAACGTCATAGCCGCCCTTCGTGTGCTGAATGGCGTCCTGGATGCTGGCCGCCCGCTTCATAACCTCAAAAATCGTCGGGACATTATAGTTCTCCGCTCCGCAGGCCGTAGAGAAATTTCCCTGCGGATCGAGGTCAATCCCCAGAACCCTGTACCTCTTCGCTGCCAGTCCTGCAACCAATGCCTGGGCCGTGGTTGTTTTGCCAACACCGCCCTTTTGATTTGCTACTGCAATAATCATGTACTCACGCTCCTATTTTTATAGTTTTATATTTTTGTAAATAACTATATTTGTAGTTTACTATATTTATAGTTATATAGCAATATAGAAAAGCGGAAGAACACGTTGTTCTTCCGCTTTTTCATTACTGCTATGAGCATTATTGTTAAGCAAAAAATGTGTTCTTTTTTGTGTTGCATTTTGTGTTACACTCGCATATACTATAAGGGGACGGGAGATGATACAAATGCTCTTTGAATGGGATGACAATAAAGAAAAAATCAATATTGCCAAACATGGCATTGATTTCAGTACCGCAGCGCACGTTTTTCAAGATGAAAACCGAATAGAATTTTTCGATGAAGCGCACTCTGAATACGAAGACAGATACATCACCATCGGGCAAATCAACGGCATAGCAATCATTGTAATGGTTGTCTATACAGAGCGTGAAAATGCTATTAGGCTCATATCAGCACGAAAAGCTACCAATCAGGAAAGGAGAATGTACTATGATTGTCCGTAAAGAAATTGATCTTACGCAGCCTTTGACTCCCTCTCAAGTAGAGATGCTGCATAATCTGGAATCAAAACCTATTTCCCCGGATGAGGATTGTCCGGAACTTACCATGGATCAGCTGGCCCAGTTCCGAAGAATCTCTGCCGAAAACAGAGAAGAACGCTGCAAGCAAACCGTCACGCTGCGGCTTTCCCCGCAAACGCTCAGACGTGCAAAATCTCTTGGTAAAGGATACACTTCCGTTCTCAGTCGCATACTTGAAAGCGCCCTTGAAAACCCAGATATTGTAAGACATTATCTTTAAAATAAAGGCACCTCTGCATTGCAGAGGTGCCTTTGCTTTGGAGTTAGACCCTTTATTTGCTCAATTAGTCCTGTCTTTCACGGGCCCACAGGCCCACCGGAGACACACCAGGATGCCCAGGCATATACCATCCCTCATCATTGTACTCAAAGGATACAGTCCGCCATGTACCTCCATCGAGCCGATCTGGGAGCAACACATCCATACCCTGGCCACAATGAATATCCCAGCCATCCCAGGTCAGGCGATCACGCTCCGGCTCGTAGCCGATCTGCATCACTTTTCGAGACATGGTTTTCCCTCCAATCAATCCTCATAATGCCCCCGGCATGACAAAACGATAATGTTGTCATCTTCAGCGGTATAGACGAGCCGGTTCGTATCATCAATACGTTTACTCATGCCCTTGATTTTCCGCAGCAACTCCGCTTTTCCTATGCCTTGTACTGCCCCGTCACGCTGCAACTCTTGGAGCAACTTATTGATCCGCTTCAGCGTTTTCTTGTCCTCTGACTGCCAGTACAGGTAATCCGCCCAAGCGTCAGGCGAAAAGGTAATGTTATATGCCATCGCCCACCATCGCCTCCAGCTCCTCCATCGTTTTCACAATCCCAAGGCCAGCGTGAACCTGCTCCAGCCCTCTCTCCAATTTTCCAAGATAGGCAGCATTCCGCTCCGCTTTCTCCAGCTCGTTAAAGCGTTCCTCGCTAATGATTACAACGTTTTTTTCAGCTTTTCTGGTTACAATTACCGTCTCTCCTCTGTCTGTTACCCTATCACAAAAATCCTTCAGGCGACCACGGGCAGTCGTAAAGTTAATAGCAATCATAAAAGACACCTCCAGTCTATATTATGTACCGTTTCTTGTCCTTTTTATTGTACCTTATTTATCAATTCAATTCAAGTCTTTTCTTTCTCTTGTGATGTAAATATCATCCCACCACTTGCGTATCGTCTTAGGATCAAGGCCTGTGTCCCTATGGCAATCTGCTTTCCGTCCTTCTGGATTCTGTTGCCGCCATTCGTACACTTTCTTCTCTGCAGTCCCGCTTCCTTTGGGTCTCCCTTCCTTTACAGATTCTCCCAACTGTTTCTTCAATGTTTTCATAGTATTCATGACATGAACATGATCTCTTTGTTTTCTCCAATTTCTCTTATTAACCGGCATAGACATTCCAGAAATTTTTGCAATATCATCTCTGGGAAAGGTCACATAATCTTCATTGAACATTTCCAGAGCGCACACAATATCATCTTTCGTAAAACGGTTGATGTCCTCCACACTCATATCATCGTATCGCTGGAGTAGTCCAAAAGCATCCTCCCGAAGTTCGTCCTCGTCTATATCACATTTCTTCGCATAGATTGCCAGCGTCATAATGCCATAAAAACGATGTCCTACTTTAATCTCGTCAGCAATCCGTCTTAGCCACCAATCATAAAGGTCTCGCTTTACCGTCCAGCGTCCTCTGCGCTCCTTCTTCACAATCCTGCGCTCATACCAGTCTGGATACTTCTCTCTGGCCTCAGCCAAAGATAACCGGCTCTTTTTCATAAGCGCCTGCAGGTGCTGCCGTTCCCCATTGCTGGCAGGAATATAGTCCAGTAGCTTCTCCAGCTCTACCGCACCACCAAAACGATACGCCACCACAGGATAGTCCCGTCCTAACTTGGAACCGGAACCAACTACACGAAATCCCTGCAAAACACCCTGCATTTGCGGCTCCTTAATAGACGAGGTGAACCTGTTCCATATCTGCCGGGTAAGAGAGTATTTCAGTTCTTTCAAAATCTTCTGATTGTGCGGATACATAGGGACCGGCTCCGTCAGCACATAATACAGATGCAAACCTGTTCCGCTGTTTACTATAAAGGTTGCCTTGGGAATAATATCCTTATTCATCTGGTGCAGCGTGTCCCGGAGCTGCGGCATATAAACACCGTCCAGATCGAAAACCAAAGCATAGAGATAGCGGGCATTCTTACCACTCCGCTGCCTGCCAAAATAGGAAATAGGAGACATGATCGTAAAATCCGTGTTCTGGATCTCACCCAATTCCTCCAGCTCATCGGTAATCAAATGCCTTCTTGTCTTACCGTCTCCCTCAATCTCCAGCGCAACACCATTTTTCTGGCTATCCTGTTTCTTCGGTACTGTCAGTGCAATAGCGTTGCCTTTGGCATCTTCATAATGACCTTTTCGTTCAAAAGAACCTTTCGGGAAGATCTCCCGATAAAACTCATACGGCTCCACCGGCTCTAAAAACTGATCCAAATGGGCGTTCTTCTCTCGGTAAAGCGCCCGCTGCCGTTCCAGAGCGGTCTGCTGATCCGTCATTCAGTCTCCCTCGCTTTCTTTCTCAACCGCTCCCGTTCATCCGCAATCAGCTTTACATACCTCTGGCTAAAAACTTTTCGATCTGCCCTAAAATCAGCCTTTTCCTCTTCGGTCATTTCTCTGGTGTTTTCTTCAAGATAGTAAATCGTCTGCGGCACATCATAGTAATTATCCCAAATATACTGCGGCTTCAACGGATCAACCGGAATCCGCCCCCGCAGCCCCCATTGATTAACCGTTTTACTGTTTTCCGGTTTTATTCCCCGTTTCCTCGGTTGTTTCATATAAGCACCTCCAAAAGAAAAAAGAAGCAAAAAAGAAAATCCGCTACGGCGGGG
>ENA-OPEX01000257-OPEX01000257.1-human-gut-metagenome-genome-assembly--contig:-NODE-257-length-12276-cov-1.897799_pt1 | contig 12276 bp, 9 predicted proteins | sample MGYA00241303_ERZ501540 | MGnify/ENA primary metagenome ERZ501540 (study PRJEB25962, sample SAMEA2042431) | human gut metagenome | biome: human gut; feature: human-associated habitat; material: faeces...
TTGGTAGAATAAATTCTTTTGAGAATGCAGGAAAAGGATTTAAGCCTCTAAACTCTCCCTCGGTAGCAAAACTATTTAAGTTAAGTACAGCTATTGCTATTAAATATAATAAAACCACACAAAATATCAAAAATATAACAATATCTTTTTTATCAGCTCTAAATTTTAATTTCATATAATCAGCTTCCTTTTTATTTACTTTATTATATCAAAAAAAAAAGTATTTTTAAATACTTTTTTTATTTATTTGAATATCTATTATATATATCTTGTGCTCTTTGGACTCTTCCACTCTGAGCAGATTCAGATTGATCAGCAGGTCTTTCAAATTGTAACATGAAATTTCTAGTTGCAGAATCAACTGTAATATCTAATTGTCTAAGAGAATTATATAAACCTTGATTATTACTTTGAAGATACTTTTCTAAGTAATCTATTTGCATCGCAGTGTCACCTACTGATAATTTACGTTCATTTTTTGCATAATCATACAATCCCTCTTTAATTGTATAATATGTCCATTGAACAAGTCCATATCCACCACCATTAGGCCCATTGTTAGCAAAATCATTCCTATTAATTACACCAGAATCAACCTTTTTAGTATAGTCAATACTATACGCTAAACTTGAATCATAATCACCTTGAACAATTCTTCCATCAAATGTACCTGCAGATTCAACAGACATATTTCCCATTATTCCAGCAGCTGCATTTTTTGTGTATCCTAATCCAAGTAAGTAATTCCATACTGCTTCTTCATTAGTAGAACCAGAGAATGTACCTCCACCTGATGTACATTTTATAAATATATTTGTAGGATCAATAGCAATACCACTTGAATCAGTATTAGCATCCATAAATACAAAATGTAAACCTTCTATGTTAGCGGCATCATTATAAATTAATCCTATTTGATCGCCTTTAGCAACATTATCGCCCTTTTTCAAACCACTTTTAACTGTAACATTTGAATATATAGTAAAGAAATTATACTCATTGTTATCAATAATGAGATTATGTTTTATTTTTATTGATTTACCACATTTTTTACTATCATCCGTACACTTCGAGTCTTCCACAGATTCAACCTTACCATTTGCTACAGAATATACATTTGCACCTAATTTAACGCCTACTGTTTTTTCATTCAAATCAACACCGTTGTGAGTTTTTCCATTAACTATACCATAAGAATAATTATCATCAAATGATATTGTTGTATTAGCTGCTATATCAACAGGCATATTTAACTCAGATATTAGATTTTGATTAACAGCACCTACACAACTGTCAGTATAATTTTCACTACTTTCTTGTTGATATTCTAAGAATACAGATTCAAATAGTGTTTTATTCTCAATAATTTCGCTATATAATCTTTCTTTCTTTTCTTCTCTTTCATCACCTGACAATCCATTGAGCATCTCACGATACTCAGGTATATATTCAAAATAATATTTCATCAAATAATTTTTATAATTATCTTCTTCAAAAACATATGAATCATAATAAGTTATTTGGATGCCATCTGTTAAACTAATATCTATATTCGTTATATCAACAATACCATAGAAAATGTCGCAAATAAGTTGTGCAATAGAAATCGCAAATTCTGCCGTAGCTTCACCAGATTCCTGATAAAAAGAACCAGAGTAATCGGAACCAAATATAAATGCATAAAGTTCTTTAAATGGTGCGGTCAAAGCTTTAAATTCTGCACCAGCAAAATTCTTCAAAAGTTCTACAAAATCATTTCCAACAGTTGATCCAAACTTACTAATAAATGTCCCTAAACTTACCGTAGTAGTTTGTCCAGATCTTGTTGCTATACCAAAAGCATTTGTATGAAATTGATTTCTTGCAAGCTTTCTTAATCTATATATTTTTCCAGAATTATAAACAAGTCCATTTTCATCAACTGTTTGTTGTGCTTCATCAAATTTACTTCCTAAATATTTTCTTACAGCTGCAAATATACCCGCATTAGATGAATCTGCGCTTATAGATGCATCTATTGCATCTTCTGCTTCTATTTCACCATATTTAGTATCATAGCCCATTCCTTCAGTATAAAATAAAGTCGCTAAAAGAAGTGGTACATCTAATCCTGTTCCATCATTAGAACATCCATATCTATCACATAATGAATCCAATTCATCATAAAAAGCTTCCTTTGAATCTTGAAAACCAAAACCACTGTAAAAATTGTCTAACTTTTCGGCAAAATCAGCTGTTTCTGTAAGAATATTATCAGCCATTTGAAACGCATCCATTAAAGGACCCATAATAACTTCAAATATAAATAAAATAGAAATAAATGCGACAGCCGCACCAATAGCAATACCCATGATAATCTTTTTTTTCTTTTTTTCCCAAATCATCTTTGCAAGATTTACACCCGCTTCTACAGCTGCTTTTTTAGGATTTTTAGCAATATGTGCTGCAGTAGCTAATTTACTTTTACCATTAGATTTTTTACCATCAGATGATTTTGAAAGTCCAGATTTTTTTTCATTACTTTCTTTAGCAGTACCCTCTGATTCATTAGATGATTTATTTGCTTTTCCTGTGGAAAAAAGATTACCCTTTTTTTTAGATTGATTTATTCTATCACCAGTTTTGTCTTTATTAGCACCAGACTTATTCTTCAAATTATCCATTTTATCTAAGCCTTTAGCGACTTTATTTCTAGTGAAATTTTTTGCTAATTTGTTTACACCATAATTAGTTGGAGATAACTTTCCACCATTGCTTTTTACAGCTTTTTTTGCAAGGCCTTTTGGTACACCAACTTTTGACAATACTTCTGATCCTGCATCTTCAACAGCAGAATCAACTCTTTCTCGTGATGTCATGGAAGATGATTTTTCATTTGTACCAAGTAATGTTTCTGCAGAATCCTTGTATCCTTCATACTTTTCAAAATCATTATTTTCTTCCATTTAATCACCACCTTTTACTACTTATAGTTAAATTATATTTTATAATCCGCCTCTTGATCCAAATGAATCAAGTTCAGAATCAGTTGCAATTACACTAATTTGCATACGTTTACTTCCACATACAAATAATGCATCACCTTGATTATAACGTTTAATATTTTCTTTCTCATTATCATTTAAGTCTATTAATTTAGATAAATCTTCAACAGCTTGTTTTTTAAGTCCCATAACAAGATAATATGAAGCGTTATCAAATATAGCTTTTCCTTGCATTAATACTTCTGGAGCAGCAAAGTCACTTGGTTGTTGTGTAATAATTATAGTACCACTGTTATACTTACGTGCTCTTCTTTGAACTTGTGCTAAGAAATCAGCGCCAAGTGCATTATCATTACCAAGTAATGTATGAGCTTCATCAACTTGAAGTATAGTATTTTGACTTGAATCCAAACATAATCCCCAAGCAAACTTCAAAATATTAAAGAATAAAGCATTTTTAACATTTTTTTCTGCATTAATTAATTCTCTTATATTAAATACAATAAAATTAGATTTAGGACTTATAGTTGTATGACCATTGAAATAATGTTCAAGTCCACCAGTTATTAATGGTCTTATTTTTAACTCAAGTTTTTCCATTATATCTCTTTCTCTAGTTGCTTCACCATAAGATAATATTCTTCCTCTTATTGTTGTATAAACATCACTAAATATTGGAAAATCTTCACTTGTTAATTTAGTAAAATCAGTATTTACATTTATATTAAATCTTTGATATGTTTCAACAACAACCTCATTAAATAAAGTTAATACATCTTCTTCGATAGATGGATCATAGTACTTCATAAATGCTTTTAAAGTTTGAAGTGTTTTTGTTAAAACTGCATATCCAAGACCTCTTTGTGATTCTTCATCATCAGCATCTGGAACAATTTCAAGTGGATTAATCATACCAAATTCTCCACCTCTACCTAAATCAATGAAATCACCATTATAAAGTCTTACCATTGGTTCAAGTTCACCCTCAGGATCAATTGCTACAATTCTATAACCATTTCTAACATGAGATCTAAGAAGTAATTTAGCCGCAGTAGATTTACCACTACCAGATGTACCTAAGATAATCATATTAGCATTATTTCTATTATGTTCTTTCTTTATTTGATATAAGAATTGATTAAATAAAATTATACCACCTGAAAAATCTACTCCAAGTAAACATGATAATCCTTGATCTTTGATACTATCAAATACAAAAGGATACATAGCTGCTAATGTTGGGGATGGAATTGGTGTTCCAATTCTATCTTCAATATCTTGTTTATCAAATATTGGTAAACATGATTTAAGAACTTTTTCTTGTTCAAATCTTAAAGGTATAGCTCTCATTTCCATAGCTTCTAAAGTAGATTTTAAAGATACTTTTGTTCTTTCTAACTCTTCTTTAGTATCAGCTGTTATCATAATATGCATTTGAAAATCAAATACCTTCGATTGATTAGTTGTAATAACCTTTATAAAATTTTCCAAGGATTCATAATCTTGTCTTAATCTTTCTTGATATGTAGCATCAGTCTCTTTTTGATATCTATCATATAAATCAATTAGTTGTTTATTAAGCATTTTTGACACAACATCAAAAGCAACTGGTATATGCTTTATAACAATTTTTACACCAGCTTGACCAGCTGTTAAACTAGATAAATAACCTGGAGTAATATATTTAGGATAAGAAAGAACAGATAAAATAGTTGCAAACTTATCACTTATTGTAAAATCAGAAACCCCAAAAGATAATCCTTTAGGAGCAATTTCTTTTTTAATTGCCATTAGTAATCACCGTCCCACTTTCAAATTTAATTCCACCATTTAAGAAATTATCTATTATCATTCTTAAATCTTCATTAGAAGTTTGAGAAGCAATTAATCCACAATTGGCCAAATTACTTATAAGATTTCTAATTTTCTTTTGAATAGAATCAGTATCTTTATCCTTAAATAGAATAAAATATTCTGTATCAACTATACCATTATTCATAAAAAGCTCCGCCTTAGATATGTCATCTATTAAAAGCTTTCTATAAACAGGATTTTGAGTATCATTTAATTGTAATTGTAATTGAGATATGTATAGATTAATATCAACAGGTCTATCTGCAATTATTAACCAAAATTCATAATCAATAAGATTATAAAAAGTTCTAAATGACTCAATAATAGAATTCTGATAATTTTCTTCAAGTATAAATATATTTCTTGGTTGAATTTTAACACCAGTAACCATCTGTTTATTATCAAGAAAAATCATATTATTATTAATATCTTTAATAGGTACCCAACTCTCAGTATAAATACTACTTGTACTCATTTTTATAACACCAACCTTCCCATTTATAATTTCTTCTTCCATAGAAGAAATCAATCATTTCTTTTATTAAAGTTAAAACATTGTGATAATTAGGTATTGGAACAACTAAAAACGCTGATATAAACAATGGAAGTAAACATATAATAGCCGCTTTAAGTGTTTCAGGAGAAATTGATATCAATAACAAGACTGATACCAAAATTCCAATACCAAATAAAACTAAATCAAATTTTGTAAACATACCAAAAATTAATGTTCCCTTTTTGGCATTTGCAGGGATTAAATAATTCACTATATATCACACTCCTTATTTAGTATTTGCTTCATTCATATTTTTACTAGCTGTACGAGCCTCTTTAAGAACAATTTTTTGATCTGAAGTAGCTTTATCAATTACATCATTTAATGTTGAATCTGCTCTACTAAATGCTTCTTGTGCCGAATCTACTGCTGATGAATATGAAGCAACAGAGCCTAAATTACTACTTGATAAATTATTCGCAACACCATGTGCACCTGTAATAGCATCTATAAAAGTTGTGCTAACTCCGGATGAATTTAATGCTGTATCAAGATCTGATATAGATGTAATTCCTCCTAAATCCATTTGTGCTAAAATATCTCCCAATTTTGTTTTTACATTTCCAGTAGAAGCATTCATCTGTGTTTCTATTGCGGTTCTAATTTGATTAATTGTTTGATTATCTTTTTGAGCAACAAACAGATCATGTTGTGTGCTATTATATTTTTTCAATGCTTCTTGTTGTTGTTCTGTATGACCTTTCATTTTATCTACCATAGAACTATAGGCTGCTGTAGTTGCTGCTGATGCATTGACAACCTTTCCATCTTTATCAAGAATAGTTGATCCAACAGTTTCAGACAAATATGCTTTTGCTCTTGCTTTTGCATCTTCGGTTTTTTTCCATTCTTTTTGGTCTTTTTCAACAGAGCCTTTTCCACCTTCATTGTATCTCAATTTTTGATATGCTTTATATGCATTATCTTCGTGTGCTGCAGCATTTATTGCAGATGTTGCATTTTTAACACCAGTCATCGCTTTAGAACCAAATCCTGACACTTTTGAAGAGGCATTACCCGCAGCACTTTTAATTTTTTGTACAACTGCATTTCCATTTATTTTCTGTCCCAAACCAGTTTTAGCAAATTTTCCGCCTGCTCTACCTAATAAATCTACTCCTTTACCAGCCAATGCACCAATACCTGCTCCTGCAAGTAAAGGAGTTGCTTTTGCAACATTAGTAAGTCCTTTCCATGCATTTTGTGCTACTTTACCTACACCTGCCATATTACCAAGTCTACCAGCAATACCACCTTGAGATTTAATTTCTACTCCAAAAATCTTACCAATCATATCAGGTACTTGTTTAGCAAATATCAACATACCTACCATCAAAAATGCTTTTAATACAAGTGTCCAATCAGAATTTTTGAATTGTTCCATAAATGATGATAAGTTGCTCACTAAAAATAAATAAAATGCAATCGCCGCCACTCTAACAAATAACTCAGCATATGTCTTACCTAGTTCTTTAAACCAAGATGATAATATTTTATCACCTGCAGCTACATATGAAACTATTGATATAGGTGCAGTTAATTCCATGAATGCCATTTTAAAAACTCTAACTGCAACATCAATTGCAAATATTACTAAAATATATACTGTTACCAGACCTACAACTATTGCAATAAGTCCATTAAATTTGAATGCATAGGCCTCATCATTTGATATATTCGCATTTTCAGGATTTATGGCTGTCGCATTAATATTTTTTGCAACAGCTCCTATATATTTAGGCAAATCCTCTGCAATCATTTTTGAATAATATTCTGAAACGCTAACAGATACATTTACATTCCCATCAGCATCAGCCATTTCATCATCTAGATAAAGAACCGCCGACATTAATGTTCCTGCAATAACTTGTCCACCATTTCCACCAGCTTCACATTTACTCTTATCTGAACTATTACAATTATATTCTATTCCAACAACAATTTTTTCAATTAAACTGTTTTTCATAATAGTCTCTTGTATTTTATATAATTCATCAAATGCAAATGGAATTACAACAATAAGCATAAGCGCTATAATAGCTCTTTTAAATACAGCTTTAACACCTTTTTTTCCATCACTGAGTAAATCGGGATTTACTATTGCTGATAATATTGTTACAGAAAAAGCAAATAGCATTACAACACTTACAAGGGTATATATATTTGCACTAATTTCTTGAACAATCTCTGATTGTAAAAATCTTGTTGTAGCTATATTGTAAAAAATTTTATACATATATACAATTAGGCAATATATTGGTTTGCATAAGTAAATAGCAATTTTTCTGAATAATCCTTCCATCATATTTTTCACCTACTTTCCATTAACAATACATTTTGCAATACTGGTATCTAATGACGAAAAAGTACCAATTAAAAAGCTTATAATAAATGGAACCATTATAAATAAAACTAATAAAATTAATCTCTTTGGAAATTGTTTTTTTGATTTTTCCATTTTTTCTATATCTGATGCTATAACAGCTTTTGCATAATCTAATGTACCAAACAAAACAACTAAAATTGGTGCAATTATTCTAAGAATATTATATAAAGTATGAAATACCGCAAATTCTTTACAATTTGGCACATATTTTTGTTTAAATTTTATATCTAGTGTTGGTGCTGTTACTTGATGCAAAGTGTCCTTTAATTCTTGAAGTAAAGTAGCATTTTTTTTCTGTTTTTCTCTTAACGTTTTATATTGAGAATCACCATAACAACCACTCATACAATTATCTAACTCACCGGCAGAAACGTTCTTACAACGGCTTTGTAAACACTCATTACACTTTTTATAAGTTTGTGATGATTGACATGCAGTCAAGGCACTCGATTTATACATTACTCCCGTAGAATCCGTGCATATTGCTGAACATATATTATTTTTCATCGCACTATCTGATGATTCTCTCTCATCCTGCTCATTCTTATCCTCTTCATATTTTGGATTACTTGAAATGTTTATAAGTCTAAGCATTGTATTATACGCACTTGATTGATAATCAGCAAATGCACTTGAATATCTAGAATCTTTACCAGTAGAATCTTTACTAGTAATAAGACCATTCAATGCTCTAAAATTGTCAATTGCAAAAAATGCTGCTCTACGTCTATTCCAATCATCATATGACATACCTTTATCTTGTTTTTCATTTCCAATGGTATCTGACAAAGCATATTTCTTAAACGAATCATAATCAGTAAAACTATAGTTTGAAATATCAAGATAATCCTCTTTTACAGTATAGCTAAACTTATGCATATTACCATTTGCATCTCCACCATTCATATATATATAGTATGAATCTAATATATTTGAAAAAGTATATGCACCATTTTTATAACTCAAACCATTCATTTTACTATAGCCATCAGATTTGTCATTTTTAAATCCATAAAGGTCTTCAAAATATGCTTTTATAGCATGATTAGCCTTTGAATTTTCTTTTTTACCATCTATAGTTTGGGACTTTAAATATAATGCAAGATAACTGGATGATGTATTTAATCCAACTTGTTGTGTATTTCCAGAATCATCTTTGAATTGAAAAAAGCTTGCTTTTTCTGTAGCTGCAATAAATTTCCCATTGGAAGTACCAACTGGTAATATACCTGTTGCGCTATTATAATGTACATTCTTTATCATATTTGTAAATGTATCTCTTTTAATTGGGTCTAATTTATAGTTAACTCCAGTAAAATCAACTCTTACATATTCTGGACATGTTCTATAATCATCCCCTCTATTCTTCTTAGAGCCATTACCTTTACCTCTCATATATTTGTAAAATCCACTATCATTAAAAGTGGTAGATTTAGGGCCTTGAAGACTAATACTATAATCGCTATCACTACCAGTATATACGACACTTGTTGACTGGCCGATAGATCCATCCAATTCACCAATATTTGGAGATAAAACTCTAAGCATTTCATACTCGCATACAATTTTTGTTTTATATTCTGCTTTAACATTTAATTCATTTAGAAAAAACGATATAAATATTACTGCAATAACGCTAAAAATTTTAATAAGATAATTTTTCATGTAAAAAACCTACTTTCTCATTATTATGATATCATAAAATAAAAAAAAAGAAAATATAAATTTTCTTTTTTTATTATTTACTATTTGTTGACATTACATCAAATGATTGAGCTTTTTCTGCTGCATCCCAGCATCCCTTATAATCACCGTTAGATGTTACTAATCCTACAACAACTGAAACGATATATGGAATTAAGAATACGATTACTGCAGAAACAATTCTTTTTATGAAAGGTTTTTGAGCTTCTTTCATTTTCTTTTCATCACCAGCAATAACAGCCTTAGCCATATCAATTGTTCCAAATAATATTAAACCAATTGGAACTGCGATTTGAAGTATTCTTAAAACTAATTTAACGTAATATATCATTGTTAGTATTGCGTCTCTACCTTCACCTATATCACATGCTTTTCCTAAAATTTCTAACATAAATTTTCCCTCCAAACTTTTTATTTATACCTCCATTTTATAATTATTATTACCAATTGTCAACTAAATTATTTTAAATGTGTAAAATTGTATCAACAAAAAAAAGAAATGAAAATCAAATCATTTCTTTATTTTTCTATCAATTTCATATCAAGTGTATTTTCTTTTCCATCTCTTATATATGTTACTTTTATTGTATCACCTGTTTTATATTGATATAAATAATATCTAAGTGTACTTATACTTGTTACTTTATTATCATCAAACTTAGTTATAACATCGCCCTTTTTAAGTCCTGCTTTTTCTGCTGAACATCCACTTTCTACTTTAGCTATTACAACACCTGTTTCACTTGTATTTACACTTATATTATTCATATATAAACTATATCTATCACTAGTATTTATTACTGATATACCTATTGAAGGTCTTTTTATTTCTTCACCTTTTTCTAGATATGTAACATAGTTTTTAACATCATTTATTGGTATTGCAAATCCCATACCTTCTATTTCTTCTGTTGCAAGTTTCATAGATGTAATACCTATTACTTCACCAGCTAAATTAACAAGTGGTCCACCACTATTACCAGGATTTATTGCAGCATCTGTTTGTATTACTTTTGCTATTATAGAATTAGATTCTATCATTCTATCTTTACCAGATATAATACCTCTTGTTATAGAACCACTATAATCTGATCCCATAGGGCTACCAATTGCTATTACTGTTGATCCTAAATTAATATTATCACTATCACCTAAAGTAGCAACCTTTTTAACTTTACTTTTATCTATTGAAAGAACTGCTATATCAGTATATTCATCACTACCAAGTAATTTAACTTCTACTGTTTCATTATCTGATAAAATAACTTCTATTTTATCTGCAGAATCTATTACATGATGATTTGTAAGTATATATCCTTTACTACCATCAGTTTTATATACAAATCCTGATCCACTTCCTATATTCTGATTATTTTTATAGCTTTCTACAGTTACAACAGAATCATAAGCTTTATCTATTGCATCTTCTATTGCTGTTTCACTTAATTTTGTTTCATTAACTGTTTTCTTTTCTGTTATTACTTTTGACTCTACTGGAAAATATTTTAAATATATAATAACTGCAAATACAGCACTAAATATTGTGAATACATAAGCTAAAAAATATTTAAATAATCTTTTTCTATCTTTCATATTATCATCCTCTATTCTATATTTATTAAATCCATATAATTTTCTGGAAAACCTAATGTATCATATATTTTATTAATTTTTACTGATTTTATTTGCCATGTTAAATCTTGAAGTTTAAGATTTATTTCATCCATCATATGCATAAATTCATCTTTTGTAAGCATTTGTTTTAATATTATTATTAATGCAAATATATCATTTTTTCCTTTTACGTATTCACCAAATTCATCTTGCTTTATTTTTAGTTCATTATGATATTTAGTATTAGAAATATATTTTTGTGTTCTATGATCAAATACTATATCTTCATGCGCACACAAATTTCTATAATTTGCAAGTAACGATAAATATATTTCCATATCTTCCATTTCAATTCCATAAAGATCTGCAATTTCTTTTTGATCCTCTGGTTTTAGTATTCCATAAAGTTCATTTATTAAACCAAATGACAGCACTTTTACTAGTACCCATAATGGGATATAACCATAATTTGTTATGTAATGAAGTGTCGCACTATGATTTTGACTATTTACTCTAATTTGTCTTTTCATTTTATTTATTACATCACTAACTCTTCTTTTATCTTTATTGTCAGTTGTAAAATTTGATTCTTTTAAATAATTTTTCTCTTTATAACCATATTTAACAGATAACTTATATGATATTATGCTTTTAATATTATTTTCTATTATTAATAAATTTTTAAACAATATATTTCTAAGTTCTCTATCAAACATAAAAATTGCATATAATTCATCAAAGGTTGCACCTTTTACAAATTTCTTTTCTTTTGATGAAACCATTAATACTCTTCTGTAACCATTTATAAAAAAGTAATTTTCTTTTAAAAGTATATTTCTTGCTTCTTCTTCATCATTTATAGTAAGACCTTTACTTTTAAAAATTCCAAGTTGTTCATCAAGAGTTTTAAATTCCTTTTTATTCATATTTAAATCACCCTACTGTCATAAATTATAACATAATTTTTTTTAGACTTAAAGTATTTAAATTTATTTCTACAACTTAACACTTTTTTCACATATTTTCACATTTTTTATATTTTTCGGTCGAAAATTTCGACCAAAAGTTTTTCAGATTCTTTTTATTCAAGCAAAAGAAAAACCTTTTTGAAAATTTATATGGGTTATATCTTCTGACACCATTACCATTTTTTAAACTTGAGGCCGAAATTTTCGACC
>ENA-OPEX01000263-OPEX01000263.1-human-gut-metagenome-genome-assembly--contig:-NODE-263-length-12088-cov-4.335079_pt1 | contig 12088 bp, 9 predicted proteins | sample MGYA00241303_ERZ501540 | MGnify/ENA primary metagenome ERZ501540 (study PRJEB25962, sample SAMEA2042431) | human gut metagenome | biome: human gut; feature: human-associated habitat; material: faeces...
TCATAGTTTCTCTCCTGCTAAAACTATGAGTAGGCTTTATTGGCTCGGAAAAATACGAGTGTTAAATCCGTTTAACAGGACTCTGCAGTGCGATTTTTGGCAGTAACAGAAATATGTTGTACCTTTGCAGCACATTTCACCCATCACGCCCAGAAAGGCTTATTTCATGCCAATCTGCTTCACGCGCTGCTCGAACTCTTCCCTATCACAGATGGCACTATTCTTGATTTTGGCGCGATAATTATAGATAGTGTTCACAGAATAGTGAAGGAACTCGGCAATCTTAGAACTGTCCTCGATGCCCAGACGGATAAGGGCAAAGATACGGAGGGTGGTAGAAAGACGGCAGTCATCTTCGAGCACGATACGCTCTTCAGGCTTCAAGAGGGCATTGAACTCCTCAACAAAGTCAGGGAAGAGCTTCAGGAAGGCGGAATCGAAATACTCATACAGCTCGCCCATGTAGGCCTCGCCAGCCTGCATCTGCTCCAGCAACTTGTTGAGTTCTCTTGCCTTCACCAGTTTCACTACTCGCTTGCGCATGGTCTCTATCTTGTCGACATAGATGGCACAAAGGCGCAGGAATCGACCAATATATACTTCCTTCATTTTGTTACTCTCGTTGAGTGACTGGTTCATCTCGTTAAGACGCTCATTTGCCAACTGCAAGGCATGGTTGGTTTCCTTCAGCTTATGATGGGCCGCAGCAATGCGCTTGCGCTGCTTGTTGACATAGTAGAGCAAGAGCATAACCACAAAGAGAAGCAAGGCTGAACACGCTACCATGAGCCGCAGATGCTGGTTGCCCGAAGAAAGTTCTTTCTGATAGCCCTCCTCAATCTGCGTGAGCACAGGCATGATCTGGCGGCTGCGGCTAGGCGTATTGAAAATGGTAGCCGACTTCCAGGCAAACTTGATATACTCATGAGAGCGCTTCTGCTCGCCCGGGTCGGCGTTGAGAAGATTGGCAACTTCCCAGAGAGAACCCTGGTCCATCACAGCCAACTGGACATCGCAGATAGCAGAACGCAAGAGGCAGCGGAGGAACTGCTCTTTATCACCAAACTGATTGTAGGTCAAGCCGCGATAAAATTGAACGATGGCATACTGATGGGTGCCCGGTTTCGTCATCGCCAGCCGCTTATCGCTCAATCGCAAAGCCTCCTTCATATTGCCTGCATCGCGTGTCCTCACCTCCTGCATCTGCAGATAAAGGTCATCATCATGGCTAAATGTGCTGTCTATTGCAGCCTGATAGGCATTATGCTTGCCGGCATAATATTTCTTCAAGGAAGGAACGTTGGAATAATATGCCATCTCGCCATACAGGTGCTGGCAAGCCCAGAGGTAGTTGCGTTTGCCCTCAGCATCAAGATCAGCGATATTGACAGACTTCAGCAGGTCGTACGATTCGGCATAATCGCCCGTGGTAGATTCCTGGAAAGCAAGCAGCGCCTTGGCATTCCCCACCTTCTTTTTATCGCCCATTCTGAAGGCAAGTTCCATACACTGGTTGATGTATTTCAGCGCCAAGTCGTTCTTGTAGGAGCGGTATTCCTCAAAGAGCGCAAAGCAGGCATCATACTTACTGCTTAGGCGCCTGGCGGTCTTCAGTTTCTGCTCCCAATCGCGAATTCGGGCTTCACGTACCTTCACATAATCAGCCGAATGGGCAATGGCGTTGTCCAGACTCTGAAAAAGCTGCTCTATATTATCTGTTGTTTTTGCTGCAAGAGAAAGAGGCATCAAGACAAAGAGCAGGAAGAAGAATGCCTTTCCCCATAATTCATTTATGCGATACATCAACTTGATTCCGTTTAAGATTGATTTATTTTCATGAGGTTTCATGTGCAAAAGTAATAAAAAAATCGGAAACGACAAAATCTGATATAGAAGAAATGTAGATTTCTTCGCATTTTTCGTCTATGCCGCATCCACTTTTTATGTTTCCGGTATTTTTCTTATCCATCTCATTATCAGATACATCTCTTCCTGAAAAAGAAAATTTCATCCACATTTTAACATTCGTATCGCGCATCGTATCATCTTTTTTATTATCTTTGCAGAAGATAAGCTGCATTCGGCAATTTGAAAGCAAGCTTTCATTGCGCTCATTTGCATTATCTTTGCAGAAGATAAACATAAAAATAACAATTAACATAATAAACAATGAGAACAGCACTTTTATCACTCACATTTCTTTTGGCTGGTTCTATGGCAGCACCTGCTTTCGCCCATACCGCAGCCCCTAAGAAAAAAGTAACTGCCACAACCAAGAAAGGCAAGATTCTACCCATGAAGGAGTATATCGACCAACTGATGGCGAAGATGACACTGCAGGAGAAGATTGGTCAGCTGAACCTGATGGTAGCTGGCGACATCACCACCGGCGGCGCACTTGATACTCAGGTAGGCGGCGATATCGCCCAGGGCAACATGGGCGGAGTTTTCAATATCAAAGGGCTCGACAAGATCAAGGCTCTGCAGGAAATCGCCATCAAGAACAGCCGTCTGGGCATCCCGCTGCTCGTAGGTATGGACGTAATTCATGGTTACGAAACGATGTTCCCTATCCCTCTCGCCCTCTCCTGCTCATGGGATACCGAGGCGATGAAGAAGGTAGGCGAAGTATCGGCCAAGGAAGCAAGTGCCGACGGCATCAACTGGACATTCTCTCCTATGGTAGACATTGCACTCGATGCCCGCTGGGGACGAATAAGCGAAGGAAATGGCGAGGATCCTTATCTGAGCGGCGTGATGGGAGCAGCGATGACTCAGGGCTATCAGGGCGTGGATATGCGCACAGAAGAGATTCTGAGAGCCAACCGCATCATGGCGTGTCTGAAGCATTTTGCCCTGTACGGAGGCGTTGAGAGCGGAAAGGAATATAACACGGTAGATATGAGCCGCGTACGCATGATGAACCAGTATCTGCCACCTTACGAGGCAGTGGTGAAGGCTGGCGTAGGCAGCGTGATGTCTTCATTCAATCTCATCGACTACATACCTGCTACAGCCAACAAATGGATGATGACCGATGTCTTGAGAAAGCAGTGGGGATTCAACGGTTTCGTGGTTACCGATTACGCTTCTATCGCTGAGATTCTGCAGCACGGAACGGCAAAAGACATCCAGGAGGCTTCAGAACAGGCGCTGAAGGCGGGTACCGATATGGACATGTGTTCCAACGCCTTCGTAAAGCATCTGGCTAAGAGCATAGCAGAAGGAAAGGTGAGCGAGGAGGATGTGAACATCGCCTGCCGCCGTATTCTGGAAGCGAAATATAAACTGGGCCTGTTCAGCGACCCTTACCGCTACTGCAACACCAAACGCAGCAAGAGCGAGATTTATAACGCAGAGAACCGTCAGGCAGCCCGCGATGTAGCAGCAGAGACCTTCGTGCTCCTGAAGAACGAAGGCAATATCCTGCCACTGAAAAAGGAAGGAAAGATAGCCCTGATAGGTCCGCTTGCCGACACCCGAAACAACATAGCCGGCACATGGAGCGTGGCTCAGGAACCATCTAAATATACCACCATCAAGGAGGCAATGGAGCATGCACTTGCCGGAAAAGCCACCTTATTATATGCCCAGGGAAGCAATATCTGGCGCAATCAGGAACTGCAGCAAAACGGCGAATCCGGTAAACCGATCAACTGGGGCAACGAGGCTGAGATGAAGGCTGAAGCGCTAAAGATAGCCAAAGAGGCCGACGTGATAGTATGTGCTATGGGCGAAAGTGCCGAGATGAGCGGCGAATGCGGTAGCCGTACCAACCTGGAGATGCCGGACGTACAGCGCGAACTGCTTGCCGAACTCCTGAAGACGGGCAAGCCTGTAGTGCTCCTCAACTTTGCGGGCCGTCCTACGGTTCTTACTTGGGAGAAAGCCCATGTACCAGCCATCATGAATGTATGGTTTGGAGGTTCAGAGATGGGCGATGCACTCTGCGATGTCATCTTTGGCGACAAATCGCCATCGGGTAAACTCACCACTTCGATGCCTAAGACTACCGGTCAGGAGCCTCTCTACTACAACCATCAGAACACCGGCCGCCCTGTAGCAGACGATAATGAGAAGTTTGCCAAGTTTGCCAGCAACTGTCTGGATGTAAGCAATGGTCCGCTCTATCCTTTCGGTTACGGTTTGAGCTACACCTACTTTTCATACAGCAACTTCCGCCTGAGCAGCCAGGAGGCCGGCATCAGCAATGAGGAGGCTACCGAATGGCAGGATGGCAAGAAGATTACAGCTAGCGTCACCATTAAGAACAATGGCTCCCGCGATGCTGACGAGATTGTGCAGCTCTACATCCGTGACATGGTAGCCAGCATCTCCCGCCCTGTAAAGGAACTGAAAGGCTTCCAGCGCATCCATCTGGCAGTAGGTGAAAGCAAGGAGGTAAGCTTTGATATCACCCCAGATATGCTCAAGTTCTACAACGCAGATCTGAAGCACGTGATAGAACCAGGCGACTTCCAGATTATGATAGGAACCAACAGCAAGGATGTAAAGACAATGAAACTGAACGTGAAATAAACAAGAAAAATCGCCCTGTAAAGAGCAAAGCATAGCTTGAAAGATGCTTTACTTCTTACAGGGCGATTATCATCTACTGAGCCCACTCCAACAGAAGGCTCAGTAATGGATTCTATCCTTCAGGATTACTTAGTCATCTCGAAACCTACACGCATACCATCGTAATTATTGGCGATAGTACCGATAGCGCTGAGGGTAGAACTGCCCTTGAGGGCACCCATGGTCTTGATGAGGTTGAGCAACTTTGTCTGGTCGAAGAGCAGGCTGATGCCGTTGGTAGTCTTCGTAGCATAGCCCGACATACTCAAGAGCAAGCCCTTCATCTGAATGGCATGAGTCTTCTCATCAAAAGTATAATTGCCCTGCCATGACTTGCCATCTATCTTGGCAGCGAAAGTTCCATCAGTTTTGAAGGTGAAATAGGTATTTGAGCCGCTGAAACCAAACTTGCTGTAATACTCACCCAACTTCTCCTCTACCTTGTTGGCAGCAATCTCACCGCCAGCCTTTGCCAGGAGATTCTCAGAAGTAAAGGCGCATCCCGGCTTGCTGTACTTCCAGGTATGGGCACAGAGATCCTGCTTGCTGAAGGTACCTGAACCGATTACATTATTCAGGATGCCATTGATAATGCTGCTACCTGCAGAACTGCTGCTGTTAGAGTTTCCGCCCAGTACAGCACCCAAGATACCTGCAACGGCTGAGCCTGCATTGCTGGTTGCACTGGTAGATGTAGCGGTATTGCTGGTTGTTGCAGCAGTTGTTGTTGCAGCAGTTGTTGTTGCAGCAGTTGTAGTTGTTGCTGCTGTAGTGTTAGATGCAGCAGAAGTTGTTTTCTTTGTAGAAGTCTTCTTGGTCGTAGTCTTCTTTGAAGTCTTCTTAGAAGTTTTCTTTGTTGTCTTCTTAGTCGTTTTCTTTACCGGCATCATCTCAGACATTGAGGCATTGAGCGCTGCCTCGTTCATAGCGCTTGCGTTGCTGCCAGCTGTGCATGCGAGCACGAGGGCAGCCAAAAGAAATACCTTTTTCATTGCTTTCTATATATTTATTTTTATCACTCTTATTTATATATACCCAATACTTCCTATTGTTCTTTCGGGTGCAAAGTTCGCAAAAAAATCGGAAATACGATAAGAAAAATCCCTATTTCGCGGTATGAATCTCCCTAAAAACTCAGCATTTCTGCTCTTTCTACGTTATTATAGACGATTGCGATGACAATTCGTTTAAAAGATAATGAAAAAAATCGTTCAGGAAATACTAATTATCATTCTAAAGGGGGAAAACTGCTCAAACGATTGCACTTTTTTTTGACATACATCAAAAAATAACGAATAAAACACGTATTTTCATGCATTTTATACCTAGAAATAGGTAGAAACCCCTATCTTTGCAAGCGGTTAACAAATATCAATAGGTTATGAATGATTTAATTAAGGTAAATTCAGAAAATCAGAATCAGGCTATCGATAGATGCCAACAGATTCTTCAGGATCGCCGCGAGGCTCTTGCCTCTAAGGCAAAGAGAAGAGGTTAATACTCTTCAGAAACAAGAAGTAAAGGAGGAAAGATGATGCTCTTATACAATATAAAGACGCATCCTTTCTTTTTAAAGAGAGATTTTTCGAAACGACTCTTAAATGATGAGTTTCAAAAATTTTGGGAAAAGAAAAAAACGTAAAAATCCCGTTGTCAGCCATCTGGCTTGTACAACGGGATTTTTTCGTTTATTATATCAAGTCCGAGATTTTACTTCTCGTTCTTCACTGCCTTCATGATGATCTCGAAATGATTACCACTCTTCAAGATGACATTCTTCAGGAAGTCTGAAATCTCAGATGCCTTCAGATTCTTCACCATCTCCTTGTAATCGCTATGAGTATCAACGCCCATACGCTCGTATGTACTCAACGCACCAAGCCAATAACCGTTAGACTTCTCGCTAACAGCAGCCTGCTTCAGGAGAATCTCCTTTACCTTCTGAAGGTCTTCTGCATTTGGCTGGGCTACGGTCTCTTCCATACCCTTGAAGAAGTAAGGAATAGCGATATCCGACTTCTCTGGGTTCAGCTGAGCCACGGCAGAAATAGAGATGGCAGCCTTGTTATCATAATCGCGAAGCAAACCATAGTTTGCACCTGCATGATAAGCAGCGCTGAGTTCCTCACGGATAGTACGCAAATACTTCATCTCCAAAAGGCGGGCTGAAACATCAGCAAGAACCATATACTGCAAGGTGAATGGAGCCTTGGTATACCAGATCTCTGTTGCCTGGTTCTGTGGGTTCTCCATTGCCTTGGTAAAGATATTGCTTACCTTACCCTTAGCATAAGGAATCTGCTTGTTCTTCAGCTTGAAGCCATTGTTTGGCAGACTGGCGATATACTGCTCGATGAGTGGGAGGAGAGTCTTCTCATCATAGTTACCTACGAAATAGAAGGTGAAGTCCTTGGCATTGCCGTAGAACTGCTTACCAATCTCCAGGATACGGTCGTAGTTGATATCCTTTATATCGCTTGCCTCTGGCACACGGGCAAGTTTGCTACCCAAATAGAGGGTGCTCTGAACAGAATCCTGATATACGAGGCTTGGGTTGTTGCTCTTGTTGGCAAGAACAGTAGCCATCATACTCTTCATATTGTCGAAGCTCTTCTGGTCCTTGCTTACTGCGGTCATCTTGAGATAGATGAGCTGCATCAGGGTTTCGATGTCCTTAGGAGTAGAATTACCCTTCAAACCATGATTGAAAGGACTCAAGCTGAACGAAACGCCAGCCTGCTTACCAGCCAAAGCCTTATCAAGCTCATTGCTTGAGAAATCGCCAAGACCACTAGCATCGAGCACATCTGCTGCAAATGCAGCATTCAGGAAGTCTTCCTTGCCGAAAGTAGAATAGCCCACATTGGCTGAAGCTGCGAAAGCAATCTCATTATCCTTGAAATCAGTCTTCTTCAATACCACCTTAGCGCCATTAGAAAGAGTCAACTCCTTGAAGCCCAACTTCTTGTTTTCAACAGTCTTCTTAATTTTACCAGCCTTAGGAGCCTGAGCGATGAGAGGTTCCTGCTTAACATTATCCACATAAGCCTCGAGCTTCTCAGCACGTACCTGCTTTACGATGGCAGAGAGTTCCTGCTCTGTAGGATAAACAGCACCAGCCTGCTCGCGCATCATTACCAATGATACAAGGTTGGTATCGCTCTGGCAAACCAACTGCTTGGCATAGCTGTTGATAACCTCAAGAGGCAAGTTTGGAACTACCATCTTCCAGATCTGGCTCTCCTCTTCTACTGACGGAATAGGCTCGTTAGAAGTGAAGTTATCCACATACTGGGTGGTAAACTGCTCGTTCTTCATCTTATCCTTGTTGGCAAGCGCCTTGTCAACCTGGCTCATGAATTCATCCTTGGCACGCTGATACTCAGTAGCTGTGAAACCGAACTCATGCATACGCTGTGCCTCGCGGAGAACAGCAGCATAAGCCTCCTTAATCTTTCCTGGCTTAGCTACACCGGTAAGGGTGAAAGCATCCTTTGTGCTTGAAATCAGGTAAGAACCATCACCGGCACTTGCCTGGAGATATGGACAGTCTGGCTCCAATGCCTTCTCTGCATAACGGGCAGCAATCATAGAAGAAATCACGTTATCCATGTATCCCTTCAGGAGATAGCTCATGTTGCTCTTCAGAGAATCTGGCACAGCATTGTGCTTCATATAAACCTGGAAGAGATCAACCTGCTGCTCCTTATCCTTGTCGATAACATAGATGGCTGAATCATTATCAGATACTTCTACCTTCTCTATCTTAGCGGCATTCTTAGGAACCTTGATACCTGAGAAGAGTTCCTTAATCTTAGCTTCGATATGATTTACATCTACATCACCCACGATGATAATAGCCTGATTGTCTGGACGATACCATTTACGGTAGTAAGCACGGAGAGTTTCTGGCTTACAGCCATCGATAACGCTCATCAAACCGATAGGGAAACGGTAGCCATACTTTTCGCCCTGATAGAGCTTAGGAAGTGAACGCTCTATCATGCGCTGCTGACCTACAATGCGCATACGGTACTCATTGTGTACCACATCGCGCTCGTCATTGATGGCTTCCTTGGTAAGAGAGATACCGTTGCTCCAATCCTTGAGGATAAGCATGCATGAATCTACGGCTGTAGAGCGGGTAGTAGGTACATCGGTGAAGTAATATACGGTTTTCTCTACGCTGGTATAGGCATTGAGATTTCTACCATACTCCACGCCGATGCTCTGCAGGTAATCCTGGAGGGAATTACCTTTGAAGTGATCGGTACCGTTGAAGGCGAGGTGCTCGAGGAGGTGAGCCAAACCGCGCTGGTCATCATTCTCATTGATAGAACCCACTTTCTGAGCGATGTAGAAACTGGCTACATGCTCAGGATAACTGTTGTGACGAATGTAGTAAGTCAATCCATTATCAAGACGACCTATCTTCACATTCTTGTCTACCGGAATAGCTGGCATCTGCTGTGCCATCGCTGTACCTGCAGAAAGGAACAGCACAACTGCTGCAAAAATCTTTCTTAGTTTCATCTGATTTTAATTATTTATGTATTTATTGTTTTCTATATCATTCTTTCTTTATACCTTATTATATATATATATCATGCTACTTAACAAGTTCACCTATATATAACGACAAAACCTGTGACATGGTTACTGTCTGCGATGCAAAATTAAGAAAAATAAAAAAGATTTGCAAGCATTTTAGAGAATATCTTCCCGATGTATGCAAATCTTAACCTAAAACTAACATTGGAGGCAGAAAACCAATCCTAACCTACATGAAAACTCTTCATCCATGAACCTCTGAAGAGGCGGATAAGGAAGAGGATTCCCCTGAATGTGAGTTCGGTAGCCATCGCTATCCATACTCCCTCCAAGCCATAGCTCTTGGAAAGCGCATAAGCCAGAGTGAGGCGCACCAGCCACATGGTACCGAGATTGATCATCGCCGGTTTTCTGGTATCGCCCGCTCCTACACAAACACAATAGGTCACGATGCTAGCTGCAAAGAATGGTTCAGCAAAAGCCTCGATGCGCAAACAGATGGTACCCATCTCACGGATACTTTCTACCGGAGAAAGAACGCCAATCATCTCAGGAGCAAAGACATACATCACCACTCCCATCACAGCCATCACAGCCATTCCAAGTCCTACTGTCATATAAGCAAAATTCTTGCACAAACCTACTCGCCCAGCTCCATGCGTCTGTCCCACCAGAGTAGTAGCCGCATCACCAATACCATAGCCCGGCATATAGCAAAGACTCTCTGCCGTAATAGCAAAAGAATGGGAAGCAATGGCTATATTGCCAAGAGGTGCCACAATCATGGTACTCACTATCTGCGCCCCGCTCATCAATATGTTCTGTATGGCTATCGGAATGCTGATTTTACAGGCATTATGAACATACGACCTGACCCAATGGAAACGGACATGGTCCTGACGGAGATTCAGTATCTTATTCTTGAAACCAGCAAGATAAAGATTAGGCAGAGAGATGCAGACATAAGCCATCGCCGTTCCTAAGGCAGCCCCCACAACACCCAACTTCAGGATATAGATAAACAGGTAATTGAATATCACATCGCAGATGCAGATCAATACAGCCATCACACTAGGCGTATGCATATTGCCCGCAGATTTCAGCATCATTTCGGATATGTGATAAAGGAAAACGAATGGCAGTACCAGACCGTATATCAGAAAATAGCGAGAGGAATTGGTGGCTATATCAGCACCTCCACCCAGCCAATAAGGCAGATAAGCATGAATGCCGACACAGAGAAGAGAAACAAAAATGCTGAACGCCACACCGCAAATCAGCGCATGACGAAACACCTGACGGGCATTTGCAAAATCATTAGCTCCGATAAAATGAGCTACCTGTACAGAAAAGCCAGTAGCAGCTGCACTGAGCAAGCTACCTATAAGCCAGGTAGTTGACTCTATCAATCCGATACTGGCAGAAGCCTCTGCTCCCAGATGCCCCACCATAGAAGCATCAATGAAGAACATCATCACCGTAGAAATCTGAGCCAACATAGAAGGTATACTCAACCCTACTATAAGATTGAGTTTCTCGCGCCGATCCATCTCCCTACCCAGGCGAATCGACTCCATCAAATAATCTGTCTTCTTGCTATAAAGCATAAATTAATTTCTCGTATATCGCTCATACAAAAAAATATGTGCATATATCATTTCAAACATATGCACATACTTTTCTCTAAATCTTTATTCTTATTATTCAGTAATCCACTTCTTGCCAGAAGCTCTCTTATAACTCTTGAGCACCATCTCAAAACGGAGCATTGAATAGCCTTGGATTGAAGAATTACCGCTCTCGCCATAAGCCAGCTGGTATGGAATGAACACCTGCCAATGGTCGCCCGGATGCATCTTGAGCAATGCGGTGGTAAAGCCATCGATAAATCCACCGGCCACACTACGGATAGGATTAGCTGTAGCAGCATCAAAAGTACCCGTAAAACTCTGGTCGAAGACGTAACCTTCCTTATAATTATCAGTAGGAATGAAACGGCCACGATAGCTCACCTGTACCGAATCGGTAAGGATTGGAGAAGTTTTACCCTCTCCCGTCTTCAGAACATGAACGATGATATTATCGCAATCCTTATAAGTAAGGGTCACTAAATTACCATTCTGATCTTTGTTCGGAGTCTGGTTTTCGAACGTCCAGTTCTTATAAACGTACCAGCCGTTAGCTTCACCCATCTTTCTGGCATAAGCCAATGTATCGGCAAAAGCCTGCTCGTTACGCTCCTGCCAGTTGGCATATTCCGAGACATTATCATCATCTTCGCTACATGATGACAGTGTGATCACTGCCATCATGAGGAAGAAGAAATATTTCAAACTCTTAAGATTCATCTAGATATATTTGATTAATTAGAAGTTCTTGATTTCCTTGCCAAGCTTCTTCAATACGCTAGTGATGCTTACGCGCTCCTCGATGATGCTGCGAAGATCAGAGATAGCTACGCGCTCCTGCTCCATGGTATCACGATAACGCAGAGTTACCTTATGATCGTTTGGAGTCTCGTGGTCTACGGTGATACAGAATGGAGTACCGATAGCATCCTGACGGCGATAACGCTTACCGATAGAATCCTTAGGATCGCCATAGTGAGTATTGAAGTGGAACTTCAGTTCGTCTACAATCTCGTGTGCCAACTCTGGCAAACCATACTTCTTATCCAATGGGAACACAGCACACTTAACAGGTGCCAAAGCCTCTGGCAAACGCAAGACAACACGTGTCTCGCCATTCTCCAGCTTCTCCTCGCAGTAAGAGTGGCACATTACGCTGAGGAACATACGGTCTACACCGATAGATGTCTCTACATCGTAAGGTACATAGCTCTCGTTCTTCTCTGGATCGAAGTACTTTATAGAACGGCCGCTGTACTTCTCGTGCTGAGAAAGGTCGAAATTGGTACGGCTGTGGATACCCTCTACCTCCTTGAAGCCGAATGGCATCT
>ENA-OPEX01000266-OPEX01000266.1-human-gut-metagenome-genome-assembly--contig:-NODE-266-length-11957-cov-2.196438_pt1 | contig 11957 bp, 5 predicted proteins | sample MGYA00241303_ERZ501540 | MGnify/ENA primary metagenome ERZ501540 (study PRJEB25962, sample SAMEA2042431) | human gut metagenome | biome: human gut; feature: human-associated habitat; material: faeces...
CTCGATGTCCTGACGGAGTTCGTCGATGTTGCGAGCCTTGCCAGGATAGTTACCAGTGCTCTGGATACCACCAGAAGCAGCCTCGCCGCGCTCGAAGCCAACTACATCGTCAGCCTGCCAGCAGTGCAGAGAGATAGGAGTTTTCTCCAAAGTCTCAATAGCCTTGTCTGTATCTACACCCAGAGCTGCATAGCGCTCCTTTGCAATCTCGTAATTCTTTAAAATCAAATCTGCTTTCATTGTTTTTATGTATTTTGTTATTATTGTTTATTTTTACCCTTTTACTTTTTTACCTTTAAAAACTTCTCGTAAGCCGCATCCCATGCTTCCTTGTTCTGTGGCTCGAATGTCGTAAGCTCCAGCGAGTTGGCGATAATCTGGCGCATTTCCCAAATATCCTTTACCAAGCCCGATGCCTTTGCCTGGAGCATGATGTTGCCGATGGCGGTGCCTTCCTGAGGACCTGCCAATACGGTTACACCACAACTGTTGGCAGTAAACTGGTTGAGATATTGGTTGAGCGAACCTCCACCGATGATGTGGAGCACATTGAGGTCGATGTCGGCGAAATCCTTGAGCCATGTGAATACCTGGCGATAGCGGAGGGCAAGACTCTCGAAGATGCAGCGGCAGAATTCGCCATAGCTCTGAGGAACATGCTGACCGGTCTTTTCGCAATACTGCTTGATGGCTTCTACCATGCTCGATGGGTTGGCAAAACAGGTATCATCCGGGTTGATGATGCTTTGGAAGGCTGGCTGCTTCATGGCTTCAGCTATAAGTTCTGCATGACCCAGGCAAGTCATATCTTTCTGGTTGGCAGCAGCCTCGTCTTTCCATTCCTTGCGGCAACGCTCGTAAATCCACATGCCGCAGATGTTCTTCAGGAATCGGGTAGTTCCCTCAATGCCGCCCTCGTTGGTGAAGTTGAGCTCATAGCTCTTCTCGTTGATGATGGCGTTCTTGGTCTCGATGCCCATCAGGCTCCAGGTTCCTGAACTCAAATAGGCAAACTCCTCGTTCTTGGCAGGAACGGCTGCTACGGCACTGGCTGTATCATGACCTGCTACTGCGATGACGGGAACGGCATTCAGTCCTGTTATCTTCTGTACCTCTTCGGTCAGTGTGCCGATGATGGTAGCAGGATGGGTCATCTTGCCAAACTGTTCTCTCTTCAATCCGATACTTTCCACGAGGTCGATGTCGAAATCGCCGGTCATCGGATTCAGAATCTGAGAAGTAGATGCTACGGTATATTCGCAGATGGCGTTGCCGGTGAGCATATAGCTCAGTGCATCAGGGATGAAGAGAATCTTGTCGGCATTCTCCAGAGCCACGTTTCCTGCCTTGCGCATGGCATACATCTGGAACAATGAGTTGAAATTCATAAACTGGATGCCGGTCTTTTCGTAAACCTTCTCCTTGCTGATTTTCTCATCAAAGTATTTCTCCATGATGCCCATGGTATGAGGGTCGCGATACGCCATCGGGTTGCGTAGGATATCTCCGTTCTTGTCTACATATACAAAGTCGCATCCCCAGGTATCAATACCGATGCTCTGGATGTGGATGCCACGCTGTGCTACGAGTTTCAATCCTTTGATAATCTCAAAGTAGAGGGCGTAGATATCCCAATAGAAGTGACCGCCTGTTTCGATCAGGTTGTTGTCGAAACGGGTCAGCTCCTCTAAGTCAAACTTGCCGTCTGACAAGCTTCCTACTATGGTTCTTCCGCTGGTAGCACCTAAGTCTACCGCGAAGAAGTATTTCTTTTGTTCCATTATGAATTTTGTCTTTAAGTTGCTGTTATTTGTTCACGTTTGCAAAGGTAGACCAAAAAAGGGATATGGAACAAGAGAAATTGATTTTAGAGCCTTATTTTTTGACTATCTCGTCATATTTCTGAAATCTGATGGCTTCATGCCCGTCTGAATTTTGAATTTGGCAGAGAAATAGTCAGGCGATTCGAAATTGAGCCGGTATGCAATCTCCTTGATGCTCTCGTCGGTGGTAGACAGCAGTTCTTTGGCTCTCTGCAGTTTCAGATTCTGCTGATAGAGGGCGGGAGCGAATCCGGTATGCTCCTTGAAGAGCTTGCGGAAAGAAGAGTAGCTGATGCCCAGTTCCTGCGCAATCTCCTGGATGGTGAGCGTATCTTCAAGCGATTCTCGGATACGCAAACGGGCTTTATTGATCATGTCAACATGCTTGGTATCCTTGCTCAACACGATATTTCTCTCCAGAGAATACATTTTGCCTATCAGATGGTTTACGATACCCGCCATAGTCTGTTGTGCAAAAGCAACCTCTTCCTGTGCGGTTTTGTAAGCCTCTTCGTAGAGAGCGATAATCTCGTTACTGTAACCTACATGGTAGATTGGCTTTTCAGGAGAAAGAAACCCTGCTTTCACGCGGTCGTCGATGTTCTTGCCCTTGAAGCCGATCCAATAGCTTTTCCAACCCTTGGTGCCTGATGGATGATAGCTATGCCATTCACCGGGAAAGAGCAGGAAGATGTCTCCAGCCTTAATCTTTGTTTCCGGAAGATGGGCAGAGCTGAACACTCCTTCGCCTTCCGGCTGGTAGAGAAGCTGGTATTCATCGAGGGTTCTTCCCTTCTGGAGATCGAAGTAATATCCATCGGCATGACCCTTGGTAGGATATTCTTCTCCCGGGGCGATTTCTTCCCGTCCCACGGTGCTGATGGTGAGACCCCATTCGGCGTCTCTTTCTGTTGCTAAAAGGTATTTACTGGTTTGCATAATGCATTGTTTTGTTTCTGGATTTTGCCTCCTGGCTCATCTTCTGGTGATATTGCTTCCAGAGCCATTTAGCTTATTCATCGGCAAAATTACGCAAAAAAATCCACTATACCTTATTATATATGCAAAAAAGTATGTACTTTGTGCTGAAATGTATAAAAAAACAAATATTCGGATAATAATAATGATACTTGAACGATTTTATTATATGAAAAACAAGGTTATTTGATAGTTTTGCAGCAGAAATCCTTTTAGAATAGGATTTGCAACTAACAAAGCGAGATCATCAATCGCAAAGCAAGATAATTGAAATCCTAAAAAACAACATTATTCTAAAGCTGGAAGCAAGATGGTCGAACCGAAAAAAATAAAATCTTAACGTCATAATAAACAAAATGAATAACAAGCTATTTATGAAAAGTTCGGCAGTGCCTGCAACTTTGTTTTGCACGGCATTGATGCTTGCCCCTCTTTGCGGAGGCGCAGGTTCTGCTAAAGCGACTACGGCTATAGCTCAGCAAACAGGTATCGTAAAAGGTACAGTGGTTGATGCCAATGGTGAAGCCGTTATTGGAGCTAGTGTTATCATCGAGGGACAGAAAGTTACCCAGGGTACAGTAACAGACTTTGATGGTAACTTCTCTCTCAACGTGAAGCCAGGTGCCAAGTTAAAGATCAGTTACATTGGATTCGTATCCCAGACTGTGGTTGCCAAAAACGGCATGCAGGTGGTCTTGAAAGAAGAGGCTACTTCCCTCAAGGCTGTAGAAGTGGTTGCCTATGGTGTACAGAAGAAGGTTACTGTTACCGGTGCCCTCTCCAGCGTGAAGAGCGAAGACCTGGTCCGTACCCCTGTTGGTAATGTCAACAATGTGCTCGGTGGTCAGCTTTCGGGTGTTACCACCGTACAGTATTCCGGTGAGCCGGGTTCAGATGCTGCGAGCGTATTTGTTCGTGGTAAGGCATCTTTCAATGGTGCCGACCCTTTGGTTCAGGTGGATGGTGTAGAGCGAAGCATGAGCGATGTGGATCCTGAGGAAATCGAGAGCATCACCGTTTTGAAGGATGCTTCTGCCACAGCCGTATTCGGTGTGCGTGGTGCCAACGGTGTGATCCTGATTACCACCAAGCGTGGTCAGGAGGGTAAGACCAAGATCAGCGGTTCTACTTCATGGGGAATCCTGACTCCTACCAAGATGGTAGAGCAGGCAAACAGCTACGAGTATGCTACCTTCCATAATATGATGCGCCAGAATTCGCATGGCAAGAATGGTGATCCGTTGAGTCCTCAGTTCTCTGATGTCGTTATCCAGAAGTTCAAGGATGGAAGTGATCCTGTCCGTTTCCCTAGCACCTTGTGGGCTGAATACATTATGAAGGATGCTACTATGCAGAGTAAACACAATCTGAATATCAGCGGTGGTACAAAGACGGCACGCTACTTCATCAATGTTGGTTACTATACTCAGGGTGGTCTGTTCAAGGAGTTTGGTCAGGATTACGATTTCGGTTATCAGTATAACAGTTTCAACTACCGTGCCAACCTCGACCTGGATGTCACCAAGACAACCACCATCTCCTTCAATCTGGCAGGTAAGGTAGATAATGCCAACAAGCCATATTCTGGTCAGGGATCATCTGGTCTGATCAACGAGGCTTATCAGGCTACTCCATTCTCCAGTCCTGGTATCATCAATGGCAGATACATCGCTACCGAGACCCAGTATGAGGATTGCGGTACCGACCAGCTTCCTTTCGTGGGGGGGAGCGGTATTACCTATTTCGGCAATAATGATGTGAATGGCGGTTTCATGAAGACTACCAACAACAAGCTGCAGTTCGACCTCCAGTTGAAGCAGAAGCTCGATATGATTACCAAGGGTCTCTCTTTCAAGATGAAGGCTTCCTACAATGGTGCCTACGCCATCAAAAAGAATGCATACGCCAAGAAGGCTACCTATACCCCTGTACTCCAGGACGACGGTACCTATAAATATAAGAAATATGGTAACGAAGAGCAGTTGAAGTATGAAGAGAAGACCGGTCGCAGTCGTTACTGGTATTTTGAGGCAGGTCTTAACTATAACCGTTCCTTCGGTTTGAACAATGTGGGTGCCATCCTGCTCTACAATCAGGACAGCAGCTATTATCCGAGCACCTATACCAATGTGCCTCACCGCCAGGTAGGTCTGGTAGGTCGTGTTACCTACGACTGGAACAACCGCTATATGGCAGAGTTCAACGTGGGTTACAATGGTTCCGAGAACTTTGCTCCGGGCAAGCGTTACGGAACCTTCCCAGCAATGTCTGTGGGTTGGGTAGTCAGCGATGAGCCATTCTTCAAGCCGCTCACCAAGGCAGTAAGCTTCCTGAAACTTCGTGCCAGCTACGGTCTGGTAGGTAATGCTAATCTGAACGGTAATCGCTTTATGTACACCGCCGATCCTTTCGCCATCAATAATGGTAATGTTTCTACCCGTGATGGATATGGATACATCTTCGGTGTTAACAACACTACCGTATGGAAGGGAGCCTACGAGATGGCGCGCCACAATGCCGACATCACCTGGGAGCACGCCTATAAGCAGGACTATGGTATCGACATCAACTTCCTGAAGGATAAGCTCCGTGGTAACTTCGATTACTACTACGAGCACCGTACCGACATCATGATGATTGACAACAATGTACCTACCATCATCGGTTTCAAGATGCCTTACACCAACGATGGTGAGGTGAACAGCTGGGGATGGGAAGCATCCCTGAAGTGGCAGGACAAGATAGGCAAGAACTTCAGATATTGGGCAGGTGTCAACCTCTCTTACAACCAGAATGAGCTGATCAACAATGGTGAGGCTCTGCAGCCAGAGGCTTATCAGATGGCAAAGAACCATCGTCTGGGTGCCCGCAGCATGTATCAGTTCTGGCGTTATTACGACGAGCAGACACCGGCACTCTATGAGAAGACTTTCGGCGAGAAATTCCCTACCCAGCTGGTAGAGAACATCCAGCCTGGTGATGCTGTGTATGTGGATTTGAACCACGATGGAAAGATAGACAACAACGATAAGACCCGCGACCTGGGCTATACCGATGATCCAGAGTATATGGTTGGTCTGAACCTAGGATTCAGCTACAAGGGTTGGTCTGTCAATACCCAGTGGACGGGTGCCTGGAACGTAAGCCGTATGCTGGATGGTGTGTTCCGCATGCCATTCTACAACAAGACCTCTCACGAGATGGGTGGACTCCTGAAGTATGTGGTAGAGAACAGCTGGACAGCCGATAATCCATCCCAGAGTGCGAAGTATCCACGTGCATCATGGGATGCCTGGGACAACAACTACGCCACTTCTACCCTCTATGAGAAGGATGCGAAGTATCTGCGCCTGAAGACCTTGCAGATTTCCTACGATTTCAACGCTCCGTTCATGAAGCGCATGGGTATGAATCAGCTGCAGCTGGCATTCAGCGGTTACAACCTCCTTACCTTCACTCCTTATATCTGGGGTGATCCTGAGGCACGTGCTACCACGGCACCATCCTATCCATTGCAGCGTACTTACATGCTGTCTTTGAAGGTGGGCTTCTAATATATTCTAATTTCCGCAACACTATATATAAATAAGGTAAATACAATGAAACTTAACAATATATTCAGAGGAATCGTTCTTACAGCCGTTATCGGTTCTGCGGTGACGGGGTGTACTGAGCAGATCAAGTTTGGAGATTCCTTCATAGAAAAGACTCCGGGTGGCGATGTTACCATTGATACCATCTTCAATAGTGCAGAATATACCCAGCAGTTCTTGACCAGTATTTATAAGAATCAGTACTACGGTCTGCCTTTCAAGCCGGGTGACGGCAACTCCCACAGTTACTTCAGTGGTCAGATTGAGGCGATGTCAGACTGCTGGCACAATCCTACATCGTCAGTTGCTATCTATAATCTGGTGTATGGTGATTACATGACAGCAGCCAGCAGCAATTCCATCTATGGTTTTGACAAGGAGAATATCTGGGAGATGGTGCATGCCTGCTACCTCCTTATAGAGAATATCGACCGTGTGCCTGATATGGATGAGGCTACCAAAAAGCAGTATGTGGCTGAGGCGAAGTGCCTGATAGCATCTTCCTACTTCAACCTCTTCCGCATGTACGGCGGTCTGCCTCTGGTTACTCACTCATACGATGTAAACGGAGACAAGCTGGATGCGCCACGTGCTTCGGTAGAGAAGACACTCAATTTCATTCTCAAGCTTTATGATGAGGCTATCAATTCAGGAGCCCTTCCTTTTGCTTATTCTGATGATGATGTCACTACCATGAAGGCACACTGGACCAAGGCGGCTGCCATGGCGATGAAGTGCCGTGTACTGCAGTTTGCTGCTTCTCCATTGTTCAACGATGACCAGCCATATTACAGCGGCAAGTATTCCATGGAGAATGCGAGTCAGGACAGTCTGGCTTGGATGGGTGGCAGGAAGCCTGAGTTGTGGCAGCAGTGCAAGAAGGCATGTGAAGACTTCTTCAATGAGAATGCCAACAACGGCAATCCTTATCATCTCGTAGAGCCGACAGCCCAGACTACTGAGGCTTATCGCTTTGCCTATCGCTTTGCGTATATCAGCCAGGCTAGTCCGGAGGTCATCTTCGAGACCCGTGTTACTGACAACAACCACAACTCCAAGTATTGTTGGGCGGCACGTCAGTATATGCGTACCCTCGACCGCCAGGCTTATTGCCCTACCCAGGAGTTCGTAGAGATGTTCCCTTGGGCTGATGGCAAGCCATTCAACTGGGAGGAGACCGAGAAGGCTGGCGAATTGGACCACATGTTTATCAAGGGTGACAGAAAGATAGGCAAGCAGGAACTACAGAACGTGAAATATACCCGCGACCCTCGTCTTTATGAAACTGTAAGTGTGAACGGACAGCGCGACAAAGTGAATGTGGGCGACGGCAAGTCGACCGGTCAGAATGTAGAGTTGTATGTGGGTGGTACCAATGCCGGTACAGGTCCAGACAATTGTGTGGGCGCTTTTGCTACAGGCTATTTCCACAACAAGTACATTGCCGACGGAATCACTGGTTCTGCCTACGAGCGCGAGAAGCCACACTGGGTAGAGATGCGTCTTTCCGACCTCTATCTCATCTATGCCGAGGCTCTGCTTCAGGCAGACGGCAACAATGTCAAGGCTTTGGAATACATCGACAAGATCCGTGCCCGTGTAGGTTTGAAGGGACTTGCGGAATGCAACCCATCAGAGAATCTTACCACCAACAAGGAGAATCTTCTGGAAGAGTTGCTGCGCGAGCGTGCCTGCGAGCTGGGATTCGAGAACACCCGCTTCTTCGATATGAAGCGCTATAAGAGAGCCGACCTCTTCAGCCGCACCCTCCATCGTCTGGTCATCTACCGCCAGGTGAAGGATGATGCTACGGGTGAATGGAAGACCTCTACCAACAAGTGGTATAATGGCGACAGAACCAACAAGACGCTGAACAAGGACAATGATGCCTGGTACGAGCCATCTCATTTTGAGTATAAGCGCCTGCCTATCACCACGGGAGCCCGTGCATGGTGGAATGGATTCGATGTAAAATGGTACCTGTTCCCATTCCCACAGACCGAGGTATTGAAGGGTTATCTCGTTCAGAACCCAGGCTGGTAATCCCGCCGGAGGTTATCTCTTGAGTAAAGGTTACTTGATTAAAGTTACAGATTAAAAAAGTAAATTCGATGAAAAATAATAAGAATGCTGTACTGATGGCGATGGCTCTCCTGAGTCTGCCAGTTTCAGCACAAGTCAAAATAGATTCCATTGCTCCTCATCGCTATGCAGCTCAGAGCATCGATGTGGGTGCCAATGTGAACTTCTCCCGCGAGCAGTCAACTTCAGCAGTGTCTGTCATCACCAGCGAGAGTACCAACAAGCGCAGCGCCAAGAATATCGGCAACTCTATCCTGGGACAGGGTTCCGGCCTGATTTCGCTGCAGAATTCCGGCAACTATGCCGGCATCAATCCAACCTTCTACATCCGCGGCATGCAGAGTCTGGATGGCAATACCCCACTTTTCGTGGTAGATGGTATCGAGCGTGATATCCAGTATATCTCTGCCGAGGAAGTGGAGAGCGTATCCGTATTGAAGGATGCTGCTGCCACCGCACTCTATGGCTACAAGGGTGCCAACGGCGTGGTGCTCATCACTACCAAGCGCGGTAAGTTCAATTCCAAGGAAATCAAGGTGAATCTGGACCATGCCATCAATTTCATGGCTCACAAGCCTAAGTTCGTGGATGCACAGACCTATGCCAAGGCGATGAACGAGGCTTATGCCAACGATGGCTTCGAGAACCCTAGATATACCCAGGAAGAGGTGGATGCCTTCGGATCAGGCAAATATCCTTATCTCTATCCTAACGTTAACTGGGTGGATGAAACCTTCCGCAACCACAGCGTTACCAATATGCTCAACGCTTCGTTTACGGGCGGTGGCGAGAAGTTCAAGTATTATGCCTTGCTCGACCTGCAGTATGACAATGGTTTCGTGAAGAATCCGGATACCCACGAGGGATATTCTACCAATAATAAATATGTGAAGGGCAACCTGCGCATGAATATGGATATGATTCTCTCGAAGAATACTACCATGAAGGTGAACCTCCTGGGTGTGCTCGCCGAGTCGAATGCTCCAGGCAATTCTGCCAAGTTGTGGGATATGGTCTATGGCTTGCCTTCTGCTGCCTTCGCCGTGAAGGGCGAGGATGGCAAGTGGGGTGGTAACTCTACCTGGGCGGGTACCGTTAACCCTGTGGCGCAGTCGCAGGATGCCGGTTACTCCAGAAATCACAACCGTGGTATCTATACCGACCTCACTATCCGCCAGGAACTCCCTGCGGTATTGAAGGGTCTGGCTGTTCAGGGCCGCATCGCTTACGACCATTTCTCCAACATCTACGAGAATTATAGCAAGACATACGTATATGGAAGTCCTACGGTAGTCGACTGGTTGGATGGCAAACCTCAGTTGGGCAAGGCATTCACGGGTGGTTCTGAGAGCGATCTCGGTGCCTCTATCTCCACCAACAGCTTCACCCGCCGTTTCCATGCCGATGCCAGTGCCGACTATCAGAATACCTTCGGCGCCCACAGCATCTACAGCCAGTTGAAGTACGATTACGAGTTCAGCGATGAGTTTGCCATCAACAGTACGCTCTATCGCCAGAACATCAGCTGGTACACCCACTATGGTCTGCTCGATCGCTACTTCCTCGACCTTGCCCTGATAGAATCCGGTTCCAACCGTCTGGCTCCTGGCAGCAAGTGGGCATTGTCGCCTACGGTATCAGCAGCCTGGGTTCTCTCCAAGGAGAATTTCATGAAGAATCTCAACTGGGTGGATTTTCTCAAGCTCCGTGCTTCCTACGGCATTATCCAGACCGACATCCTGCCTGAGAGCGGATGGATGTACTATATGCAGCAGTATCAGACAACTGGTGGTACCTATCCGTTCAACAGCGGTTTCCAGAGCGATTTCGGCAGAACCTATCTTGATGCCATTGCAACTTCCGGTCTGACCCGTGAGAAGGCAGCCAAGTTCAATGCCGGTGTAGATGCCACCCTCTTCGGTGGTCTCGATTTCAGCTTTGATGGTTTCTACCAGCGCCGTTCCAACATCTGGGTATCTACCGCAGGCAAGTATTCTTCAGAGTTGGGTGTGGATGCTCCATACGAGGGCGATGGTATCGTGGATAGCTGGGGTGTAGAACTCGGTGCCAACTATGCCAAGGAAATCGCTAAGGACCTGAAATTGACAGCTGGCGTGAACTACACTTTGGCAAAGAACGAAATCAAGGAAGAATATGAGGAGCCACGTGCTTACGATTATCTGAAGCGTACCGGCAATCCTGTAGGTCAGATCTTCGGTCTTCAGGCTGTAGGTTTCTTCAAGGACCAGGCTGATATCGACCACAGGCCAGCCCAGCAGTTTGCCCAGTGCAAGCCTGGTGACATCAAGTACAAGGATCAGAATGGTGACGGAATCATCAACGGGGATGATGTAGTAAAGATGGGTTACAATACTACCTGTCCTGAGATTTACTATTCTTTCAATCTCGGTCTGGAGTATAAGGGATTAGGTTTCACAGCAACCTTCCAGGGCGCAGCTAACTACAGTGCTTATCTGGACACTCAGTCAATGTACCGTCCTTTGGTAAACAATACCAATATCGGTCAGTACTATTTCGACAACCGTTGGACTTCAGCAACCGCAGAAACAGCCAAGTTCCCTCGTTTGTCTGCTGAGACCAATGACAACAACAACCGATACAACTCTATCTGGTTGGCTGACCGCTCATTCCTCAAGCTGAGAAATGTAGAAGTTTACTACAACTTCCCTAAGTCTCTCTTGGGCGCAACAAAGTTTATCAACAATGCCAAGTTGTATGTTCGTGGTGTAGATTTGCTCTGCTTCGATCATATCAAGGAGTTGGATCCTGAGTGCTATGGTGCAACCTATCCGGTAAACCGTTCTGTATCTCTCGGTCTCGTACTTGGTTTCTAATCATCAACATTAAAAGAATACGACAATGAAAATAAAGAATATATTTGGTGGCATGATTTGCTTGGCATTGCTCGCATCTTGCGGTGATGAGATGGACTATCATGAGTATACCAATTACGATAAGGACTATGTATTTACCAATTTTGATAATACAGTAGGCTTCGTTACCAACATCTATGGTAAGTTGGAGGATGGTTTCGGACCATACGGCAAGGGAATGCTTGCTTCTGCCTGTGATGAGGCTGAATATTCCTGGAAGAACGGTAGCGTACAGGATTTTACCAATGGTGCCTGGAGTGCATTGAATGCCAAGGACAGCTGGAGCAACAACTATTCTGCCATCCGTGCAGCCAACTATTTCCTGACTCACAAGGATGAGTGTGATTTCTCTAAATGCTCCACTCCGGAAGATGTAAAGAAAAAGGTTGATGAATATATATACTACTACAATTATGAACGCCCTCAATGGTCACGTAATAAAATGACTCCTGTAGATTATGAAAAATATCTTTATTCAATGTCGGATGGTGAATATTCAAAATATATGGAAATTGAACATGAAAAATATGATAAGATGATGGAAAAAGCAGGAATAAAGGCATTAAAACGAGCAGTTGAACTTGGTG
>ENA-OPEX01000268-OPEX01000268.1-human-gut-metagenome-genome-assembly--contig:-NODE-268-length-11947-cov-6.262445_pt1 | contig 11947 bp, 7 predicted proteins | sample MGYA00241303_ERZ501540 | MGnify/ENA primary metagenome ERZ501540 (study PRJEB25962, sample SAMEA2042431) | human gut metagenome | biome: human gut; feature: human-associated habitat; material: faeces...
TTCCTGCAAGATGGTGAGCGATGGACGGGCGACATGGCGGGTAACCTCGACTATGAGCGTTTCAACCTCCATGCCATCGACCGCATCGAAATCGTGAAAGGTGCCAGCAGTACCCTCTATGGAAGCCGTGCATCGGGTGCCGTCATCAACCTCATCACCAAGAAAACTACCAAGCCTATCGACATTCAGGCTGGTGTACGCTGGGGACAGATGAACGAGACCAACTACAAGAATCCTGAGAAAAAGGATTTCTTGTATATGTTTGAGAAGAACGCCGACCGCCCGAACCTGCAGAGCTGGGTATCGGCAGGATTCAATGCAGGCAAGGTGACCTCGCAGACGGATGTGTGGTATTCTTCGAGCGATGCCTTCTACATGTATCAGGCGGAGAACGACAAGAAGGTCTATACCCAAGAGGCGAACCCTTGGCTCGACCACGACGTGACCATTACCAGCGTGGCTTCCCGTCCGCCAATGGGCATCGAGGGCACGGAGCATATCTCGGTATCGCAGAAGGTATTCTACGACCCTTTCAAGAACCTGGAGATTCTTGCCTATGGTAGTGCGTTCTATATGAATACCTACGACCTCATTCAGGATATGACTTTCAGTCAGGCGCGTGACTGGACGGCTGGTACTAAGATTAAATATACATTTAAGGATTGGTTCAAGATTACCGCCTCCCTTCATGGCGACTTCTACGACCGCTTCAAGCGTCACGAGCGTATCGACGAGCGTACCAAGGTGTATAAGAGCCGTATCTTCCAGCCTCGCCTCTCCATCACCTCGCAGAAGTTCGAGGGCCACGACCTCATCCTCGGCATCGAGCACCTGAGCGATGACCTGACGAGCGACCGATTCAACGGCGATGCCTCCCACATCATGCGCACCCGTTCGCTGAAAGAGACGGAGGCTTTCCTGCAGGACGAGTGGACGATGAACGACCACTGGATGGTTTCGGCAGGTGTGAGAACCAACTTCAGCCGTGCCTTCGGACTGATGGCGATGCCTAAGATTGCCTTCAAGTGGAGTCCGTCGGATCACTGGGCATGGAGAGCCAACTACTCGATGGGCTACCGTTCGCCAAGCATCAAGGAGCTGTTCTTCAACTGGGACCACCTCGGCATGTTCATGATTAAGGGTAACGAGGACCTGAAGCCTGAGAAGAACAACTACGTGAGTCTGGGCACAGAGTACTCGAACGATAACTTCTTCATCTCGGGCAATGTGTATGGCAACTTCTTCCGCAAGAAGATTGAGGGTGTATGGCGCATCTACGACATGCAGTATAACTTTGAATACACCAACCTCGCCAAGCAGAACCTCATCGGACTGGAGACCATCATGCGCTGGCACTTCCTCAACCACTTCACGATGAATGCCACCTACAGCTACGTGAACGTGAGCAAGACAGATGGCATCCAGGTGAACACCACTTCGCCTCATGCTGCTACGGCAAGCATCGACTATAAGTACAACAAGAAGAACTACCGACTGGGCGCTACCTTCTCGGCAAGCTACATGGGTGAGAAGAAGTTTGATGTGCAGGACCGACTCTCTGTAAACGGCGAGAGCCACGATGCCTACTTCCGCTGCCAGTTGCCTCAGTATGTATTGTGCAACCTGTCGGTGATTCAGACCTTCTATAATAAGGTGAAGGTAACGGTGGGTGTGGATAATATCTTTAACTATGTGCCAAAGACCCTGGGTTCGGGCATCACCATGTTTAACGTGCCAGCTACGGCAGGAGCCAAGGCGCATGTGCAGGTGGAAGTGTTGGTAGATGAATTGGTAAAAGCATTTAGAAAGAAAAAATAATGAAGAAAGCATTACTATATATAATAGGTATGGCAGCCGCAATGACGAGCTGCGTATCTTATGAGGCTGAGGACTTCACAGGTCATACCTTGCCCCGAAAAACAGGTTATAGCACGGGTGTTACCAACGACTGGCTCTATTTTGACCTGAAGACGGGACATCGCTATAATGTGCTGAATCCTAACCAGAGTGTCATCGCCTTTATTGATGGCAAGCCGATAGAGGAGTATTTCCATTACAACGGCACTACTAAATTGGTAAAGTATTGGAGCGAAGGTGTGCAGAAGAACATCTTCGAGGATGCAGAGCGTGATGAGAACGGCGATACCATCTTTACCAAGAATCAAGCCACTGGCAAGTTAACCTATAAGACGGTGAAGCGCCAGGCAAGCAGCATTCTGGTGATGGAAAACAAGGAGGATGATCCAAAGACCATGGCTTATCCTGCCACGGAATGGGACCTTGCCTTTGACGGCTACCAGCTCCGCACCAACAGTGGAACAAGCGGCATAGGCAAGGGCGGTGCTGCCGACCTGGGCTATGGCGAATATGACAAGTGGACGAGCAAGGCGCAGGTGGATGCTTATCTGGCAGAACACAATATGACCTTCGCCGTGGATGATTCAGCAAGCGTCTATGTCACCATGTCGCGGGAAGACTGGAACAAGTATTGCATCGCCAACAAACTGGATATGAACAAGAACCCTTGGTTCGACCCGAACAACGGACCAGCCAAGCAGTTGGTAAGCGGCAATCCGGTGCTCGAAAAGGCAATGAACTTCTCTGGTCCACCTCCAGTATATACTCCTTCTTTCCATACCTACGTAATCCGTTCGTGGGATGGCGAGAGATATTACAAGCTCCAGATTATCTCCTGGTATGATGCCAATGTGCAGATAGGTGATGAGGGAGGAAGAATCAGTTATTACTTAGATGAATTAAAGTAAACATTAAACGTTATGAAACAATTGAATTGGTGGAAATCCATCGCTTCGTTCCTCGTGGTACTCTTTACCATGCCGTTGGGACATGCGCTGATGATGATAATGGATAAGACGATGACTCCTGAAGCTGTGCATTACTCAGCCTTCTTCATGGGGTTGGCAGGTCTTATCATGGTAGTAATCGGTGTCTTCGTAAAGGGAGACACCAAACAGACTCTTTGGGGACTTTTCGGAGGTCTGCTTTTCTGGACCGGTTGGATAGAATTCCTGTTCCAGTACTATGCTACCCGCTGGGGTACACAGCCGGAGATGGAGAATGGCGAAGTTGTGACTCGCCCTGAATACCTCATCCTCCCTGCCACCTTCGGCATGTGGATGATGGTGATGGTGCTCTACATCTTCTCAACCAAAAACGGATGCAACTTCATCAACTGGTGGCAGCGTGTTCTCTTCCGTTCTCGCAAGAATAAGATTGCCGCCCGTCCGATGACACATCATACAAGTATCGTTACTTTCATGGAACTGAACATGATTCTCTGGACCAGCTATCTCCTGTTGATGTTCTGCTACGACAAAAACTTCCTCGGCGACCATCATCCTGTAACTTCGGTTGTTGCCGCAGCTTGTCTGATAGGTAGTTTCTTCATCTTCCGAAAGCAGTTGCGTTTGAGCACATGGGGAGCCAATATCCGTATGGCTATCGCAACGGTTGTCGTGTTCTGGGTACCTGTGGAAGTGCTTGGTCGCTTGGACTTTTTCAAGGAGATTTGGATTGAGCCGGAGAAGTATACTACCCAGATGATTTGCATCCTCGTGGCATTCGTGGCATTGCTCGTCTATATCATGTTTGCAGCTCACAAGAAGAAAAGCCATGAGTAACAAGAAACTATATTGGTGGAAATCCATCGTGTCGATGGGCGTGATATTGGGAAGCATGCCCATGGTTCACTTGGTGGCACGAGTATTGAAGGACAACTACGACGGCACGCAACTGTTGGGTGCTGGCATGGCTGTGGGATTCGTGGGCTTGGTGATGGTGGTGGTCGGTGTTTTCGTCAAGGGACAGACTCGCCAAACCTTGCTCGGACTTATCGGTGGCATGTTCTACTGGACGGGTTGGGTGGATTTCCTCTTCATGTATTATGCCCATCGTTGGGGCACACATGCTGAGATTGACCCAGTGACAGGAGAAGTGTTGAGCCGCCCTGAATATCTTCTGCTCCCTGCCACCTTTGGCTTGTGGGCAATGGTGATGTTGCTCTACATCTTCTGTTCCCGAAATGCCTGCAACTTCCTCAACTGGTGGCAGACGCTCTTCTTGGGGAAGAACAAGCGACTCATCGCCGCTCGCCCGATGACACGCCACACCAGCATTGTTACCTTCATGGAAATCAACACAATGCTCTGGACTTGCTATCTCCTGCTGATGAACCTCTACGATCCTCAATTGTTTGGTCGTGAGAGTCCAGTCACCTTCGGTGTAGCCTTCGGTGCCTTGCTTTCCGCCCCATACGTATTTCGCAAGCAACTCCACTTGCAATCGTGGGGAGCAAACATCAGAATGGGTACGGCAACGGTCATCGTGTTCTGGATAGCGGTAGAGGCATTTAATCGCACGGGCATCATCGGGAAGCTCATTGCACATCCGAGCGAATATCCTTGGCATTGGGTGGTAATAGGTATAGAACTTTGTTTCTTGGCAGGAAAGATTGTCAAGGATGCAAGGGCGAAGAAAGAAAAGAAATAAGATAGATAATCAGATAAGGAAATCAATGAAGAAAGGAACTTGGAGAAAACAACATAAATGGCTTGGTATCGGCTTGAGCTTCTTCATGCTGATGTTCAGCGTGTCAGGCATCCTGCTCAATCATCGTTCACTCATCAAGGATGTGAACGTGCGCAGGAAGTACCTGCCAAGTCGTTATGAGTTTCAGAAATGGAATGGCGGTTTGCTACGAGGCACGCTTGACATTGGCAAGGATTTAATGGTAGATTCAATGAGGAATGTGGATTCTTGTCGCCAACTGTTGCTTTATGGCAATGGTGGCATCTGGCTCACCGACTCTAAGGCTTCCTATTTCAAGAATTTCAATGAGGGCTTGCCCGAAGGTGCCGACTATAGGCAAATCAAAAATGTCATAAGGCTTGATAATGGAAGGATATTTGCTGTCTCACCTTTCGGGCTTTATCGCTATGGAGTGCATAACAAATGGCATAAGGTGAATATGTCACTGGAGGATGAGGAGAAATTTACGGACATCGCTTCGCATGGCGACACCCTTGTAGTGCTCAGTCGTTCCTTTGTCTATACCTCGCTTCCTCCTTATAAGACTTTTAAGCGCATTCAACTTCATGCGCCAAAGGATTATGACGGCAAAGTAACTGCCTTTCGTACCGTTTGGCTACTCCATAGTGGAGAACTTTTCGGAATAACAGGAAAGATTGTGGTTGATGCCATAGCCATTATTTTTGTGGTTCTCTGTATTACGGGTATCGTCTTTTGGCTGAGACCGAAGCGAAAGGCATTACTGCAAACCTCGCTTCATCTGCATGACAGAATCGGGCGATATACTATCATACTAGCGCTCTTGATTGCACTGACGGGTTGGTGTCTCCGCCCTCCTGTGATGATAGCATTAGTGTTAAACAAGATTCCGTCTATCCCAGGCACAACACTCAGAAGCAAGAATCCTTGGAACGACAAGCTCCGCATAATTCGTTATGATGAGAGCTGCCATGATTGGCTATTATCCTCATCGGAAGGATTCTATTCATTGAACATCAAAAATGCTACAGTGAAAGTTATTACTTCTGTTCCACCTGTCAGCGTGATGGGATTGAATGTATTACAGAAAGATGCAAATGGTAGATGGCTTTGCGGTTCATTTAGCGGCTTGTTTGTTTGGGACAGACGACAAGGAACTGCTACCGATTACTTTACGAACAAACCTGCACCGAATGAAGCAGGAGCACCATTCGGAAAGAAAGCTGTCGCAGGTATGAGCCAAGACTTTTCCACCCCTGTCGTAGCGGAATATTACGAGGGAACAAACTTTGCCCCTCAACCTTCGAGCATGAACCAACTTCCGATGTCGCTTTGGAATGTGGCATTAGAGGTGCATAGTGGCAGAATTTTCATTGGAACGATAGCCACATACATATTCATCTTTGTTATGGGCATTCTTGCGTTTTGGTGCTTGTGGTCGGGCTATAAAATTAGGTTAAAAAAGAAATAACATTGCACAAAATCCAATTCTCATTAGATGCGAAAACAAACTGATGGTGGCGAGGTAACGAAACAAAATTCTTGATTGTACCCCATTAACTTTTTTTCTGAATATAAATTTAGAAAAAGAGACTCTTCCTTCTTGTTGAAGACAAAAGGTGGTAAGCAATTTATTGAGATGGATCACTGGATTGACGAAGCAACATCATCTCTCCTCCAAGATATTGCGATATTACAGCCATTGGCTACGGCTTGTATTTATGTAAAACTGATGATATTAGAGGTGAAGTTCTGAATGGTAAAGGTGTAAGAGTTAAGTAAACGACTCTCTCATTTACTCATTGATAAAGCTGACAACGCAAAAGACTTTTCAATAAGATTCAAAAGGATGGTAGGATTGAAACTCTTGCCATCCTTTTTCGATTAAGTCTCACAATCTACACTTTGTCAGCTTTTGGCTTTATTGTCCATTGTTATTATTCAATAATGGTTCTTTCTCTAACGATATGCTGTTTTTACCAAGAATTTACATAAAAGTTGTTATAATATATATAAATATTCGTCTTTGATACTTCCTGCCATTATCTTTGCCGATTAAAATGTTAGTGCAAAGCAATAATGAAGTAATAGAAACGTAAAAAGTAAACAACATGGAACGCAAAGAACAGACCGGGCATATCTGTAGATGGATGGCTTTAGGCATCATGACTGCCATCGTCATCGTAGGATGTACCATTGTAATCGGCCTATTTGAATGGCGCGACAGAAAGGAGATTGAGTGTAGAAATGCAGAACTGCATCAGTGGCGAAAGAATGTGCATGACTTAAACTTGCACATAACGGAATTGTCACTGCTTGGTGAAATGGTTGCGGATTGGGACTCAACAGATGTAAATGAGTATCATTCGCTTCGATTGGAAGTGAACAGTATGCTTCAAGGCATCGCAGATATTTGTCTGCAAGAAGATTCTGATACAATCTGCCATCTTCTTGCAGAAAAGGAACAGCTCCTTCTGGATATAAAGGATGCCATGCAGGATCTGAATGCCACTCAAGAAAAGCTGACCGCAGAAGTTCCAAGAATTGTAGAGCAGAATAAGACTGAAAGCAAAAGACTTTCAGCTATGCCACAGCAGGCAAAGCCAAAGAAGCGAGGTTTCTTCAGCAGATTGTTCGGCAAGAAAGAAAATGCAGTAACAACAGGCAACCGTTTAACCCAAACTGAAAAGATGCTCACCAACCTAAACCAAACGGTTGTTGCTAAACATCACCAGCAAAGCCGTAAGGTAGTGGAGATATTGGATAGTCTTGGAAACAGAAATGAAGGTATCAATAAGCAGTTGCAAAGAGTAATCAGCATAGCTGATGAAAATGTGGATAAAGGCATAAAAGTTCGTGAGCGACAAATCGCAGACTTGGAAGGCAATTATACCTATTATTATATAGGGATGATAGGATTGTTGATATTGGTGTTTTTCGTATTATTCCTATTGGTGTGGCGATTCGCATTCAAGACACGTAAGAGCAAGGAAGAAACAAGAAAGGTGATGCTGACAGTAACGCATGAGATGCGCAGTCCTTTGTCTGCCATCAAGGATTATGCTCGCAAGATTAGCGGACTTGATGATGCTACGGATGAAAGCAAACGGTATGCCGACTTGATTGTTGACACATCGAAAGGCTTGACTTCTATGATAGACAGTTTCCTGGTTTACTCCAAATTAGCGAATGGAAAGGCGACCGTCAAGGAACGCCCTTTCCGTATGATGGACATTGCCGAGCAATTAAAGATGGAGTATGAGCCCTTTGCTGCGAAGAAACAACTTGAATTGAGCGTCAACAATAAGGCAGATGGTGTTGTCAATGGAGACAAGGAAAAGGTGCTTACAATAGGACGCAATCTGCTTTCCAATGCCATCAAATATACGGGAAAGGGTGAGATAGTATTGTCCACAACCTATAAAAATGGTGTATTCATGCTAATGGTTAAGGATACAGGAACAGGATTGGACGACAAGCAACAAAAACAAATCTTCAAGGAATTTGCAAGATTGGGAAATGCGGTCACCCAACCGGGATTTGGCTTGGGGCTTTCCATTGTCAAGAACCTCGTTTCACTGATGAAAGGAAAAATCGATGTGTCCAGTCACCAAGGGCTTGGAAGTATCTTTACCATTAGTCTTCCTATGGCTGCAGCCGAAAAGCTGAATGTGGAACCAATCCAGTATAGAACGAAACGACAAGATTCGTTTACTGTCATTGCCATTGATGATAGCCATGTGCAACTGAGTACCATTCGTGAGGCGTTTGCATCAAACGGCATCGTATGTGACACTTGTAATAATGCCACGGATTTATTGGATATGATGCGCAAAAAATCTTATGATCTGCTGATAACGGATTTGAAGATGGCTGAAGTGAATGGTATCGAGATTCTGGAAATGATGCGTATGGTGAACGTGCGTAACTCCAAGACTATTCCTGTTGTTGTTATGACAGCAGCACCAAATGTGAGTGAGCAAGAACTGCTTGACGCAGGATTTGTCGCTTGTCTGTTCAAGCCGATGTCTGACAAGGATTTGATAAACACTGCAAGAAAGTGTGTGAATGGCAAGATAGCAGAAAAACAAATAGACTTCTCTATGTTGCTGACCTACGGCAATGAAAAAGAGACTTTGGAGAATTTCGTAAAGGAAATGACTGATACATTGGGCAGTATCCGTAATGCAGCCAAAGAGGAGAACCGCAAGAAAATGTCCGATGCCATTCACCACGCAAGAAGCTCGTGGATGATGGTACAATCTGACGAGTCTTTGAACTATCTCTTTGACCTGATTGAAGATTCTACATCATCAGACGACGTTATCAACCAAGCGGTTGAGGATGTTTTCGCACATGGTGAGGCAATCATCAAAGCCGCACAAAAGAAAATTGAGGAGGTAACAGCATGAAGAAAGTAATAATCATTGAAGACAGCCCGACATTTTGCAATATGTTGGGCAAGAAGTTGGAAGCGAAGGGATGGAAAACAATCTTATGCTACAATTACAGAGATGGTCTGAAAGCTGTGAAGGAATCCTCTGAATGGGATGTTGTCATTTCGGATATGCGCTTGGGGAATGATAACGGCATCGACCTGTTGGAATGGATGCGTAGTAACGGCTATCAGAATCCATTTATCATCATGACATCTTACGATGAAAGCATGAGTGCCGTGAGGACTATGAAATTGGGAGCAGAAGACTATATACCAAAGAAATTGTTGCTTGATGTAGTTTATGAACGTTTGGAAGAAATCATAGACAAGCAGAAACGACTCGTAGAGTTGAATAACAAGATTGTTTACCGCAAAAGTGAGAAGTTTCGCCGTATATACAAAATGGCAGAATTGTTTGCTAAAAGCGACATGGCTGTTATGATATTGGGCGACAACGGAACTGGCAAAGAACATATAGCGGAAAAGATACATCTGCAAAGCAAAAGAGCCGACAAACCTTTTGAGGTAGTAGATTGCGGTACGCTTTCTGCGGAACTTGCCGTTTCCGCTCTCTTCGGGCATGAGAAAGGGGCATTCACAAGTGCGGAGGCAGCAAGAAAAGGTTACTTTGAATTGGCTGCTGGAGGTACGCTGTTCTTGGACGAGATAGGCAACCTGCCGAAAGACGTACAGGCGATGCTGCTGCGTGTGTTGCAATCCAAGAGCTACCGACCATTGGGAGCTACAAAAGATAAAGTGGCTGATGTGCGCATTATTGCCGCCACCAACGAAAACCTGCAAGAGGCAGTTCGGGAAGGACGATTCAGAAGCGATCTGTATTATCGACTTCACGAAGCGGTTATTGAGATTCCACGGTTGCGGGATTGCAAGGAAGATATTATGCCATTAGCTAACTTCTTCCTGAAACTATATGATAGGCATACGGACAAAGAAATAAAATGTATCAGTAAGGAAGCGCAAAGGGCACTTGTAAGCCATACATGGCCAGGCAATGTGCGTGAGTTGAAATCATGTATCATGCGAGCTATGCTGTTATGCGAGAATGAGATAATAGATGTCGAGGACTTGCAGTTGTCACAATCGGCATTGCCAGAAGAGGCTTTGGATTTTGATGAACAAGAACGCAAGATCAATCGAGAGCGTATCTTGTGGGCTTTGAAGCAATACAATGGCATCAAGCGTGACGCGGCAAAAATGTTGGAAATGAGCCATACTACATTCTATGCCCGTATGAAAGAGTATGGTATTCCTACTAATAAGTTGTAACGGTATAAGAACCGTGTAAGGAAGATTGGACGAGTGTCCGGTTTTCCTTACACTATTTCTGCTTGCAATTTCCTTGTGAAAATCTTATTCTCTTGATAAAGTTGCTGATTATCAGGAAATATCATCATCCTATTGTTTAGTCTGTCTTGGAATGGCATAGGTATTGGGCTAATAAATGATGTGCGCACAGAAACATCAAATTAGTACAAACCCATAAAAGAGACAGCAAAATGGAATACAACATATTGATAGAGACTGATTTTTTCAACTTGCTGAATGCAGGTCATAAGAACAAAGGTGGTAACGCTTTGGAGAACTCATATCGTGAGTTTATCAAGGTTGTGGTTGATTTATGCAGCACTAACGTGAAGCAAGCGGTCTTTGCACTGTCATACGCAGAGACCGAGCTTGACTATCATCTGTCAATGCCCCATATAAAGGATTGTTTGGGAACCGTAGGCTTGTATGTGCGCAAGGCTATTGCATTTGTCCGCAGAATGCAAGAGCATGTGGCAGCAACATATCATCTTCATGTGACCACATCCACTTCAGAAGCCTCCCCACCAGTATCATCAGAATCAAAGCCATTAGTGAAATGGACTGGCAATGCCGTTGACCTTGTAGAAATGGTATATGGCATCTGCGTCATGGGAAGCGTGAATGATGGCGATGTGAAGTTCAAGGACTTGGCGCAAGCCATGTACCAGTTCTTTGGCATCAAAGCCAAGGACTGCTATCGTTTCTATACCGACATCAGAAGACGCAAGAACCATAGCCGTACTTACTTCCTTGACAGAATGCAGGAGAAGTTGAACGACAAGATGCGAAAGGATGATGAATTGGAAAGAATGAGACGATAAAAAACGATAAATCCCATATATATATGCAGGGGCGAGTAACTGAAAGGACAATTCCTAAAAGTTACTCGCCTTATTGTTTATTTCTGTATGAGATGCTTTAAGCTCTCGTCACCAGCGATGCGTTCCAGCTCGTCCTTGACAATCAGCTTGACATCCTCCTTGATTTGGTTGTAATTGTCCAGAATGGCTTGCTTCATGCAATCGTTGCCATCGGCATCCTTGAAGTCGTTGATGATGGGGATTGGCTGATAATGGCTTTCCTCTCGCTTCACCTTATCGGTGTCAACGACAATTTCGGCATGGAATATCTTCTGCTCTATGCGCTCGGTGAAGTCGTCGGAAACAGATCCAACAAACATACCTTGGGTGAGTCCGCTAATCTTGCTCGGTGGAATGAGACTGTCCATCTGGGTATTGATGGACATAGAGACATCCTGACGGTTGATGGAAATGGACTGGCGCTTTTGGAGCACCTTGCCGAAACGCTCGGATAAAGTCTTGGCGGTTTCGCCAACGACTTGTCCGCTAAAGATATTACCAACCGTATTGATAACCACCTTAGCCTCCTTGTCTCCATAATCGCGAACCAACTGCGAGAAGTCTTGGAAGCCTAAACACACCGCCACCTTGTTGCTTCGTGCCGTAGCAATCAGATTATCCAAGCCTTTGAAATAGATAGTTGGTAACTCGTCAATGATAACGGATGATTTGAGTTGTCCCTTTTTGTTGATGAGTTTCACGATGCGGCTGTTGTACAAGCCGAGTGCAGCACCATAAATGTTCTGACGGTCGGGATTGTTGCCGACACATAGAATCTTCGGTTCTTCGGGATTGT
>ENA-OPEX01000270-OPEX01000270.1-human-gut-metagenome-genome-assembly--contig:-NODE-270-length-11894-cov-3.896782_pt1 | contig 11894 bp, 8 predicted proteins | sample MGYA00241303_ERZ501540 | MGnify/ENA primary metagenome ERZ501540 (study PRJEB25962, sample SAMEA2042431) | human gut metagenome | biome: human gut; feature: human-associated habitat; material: faeces...
CGCATGCACAACACCTGTTGTGCATGCGGTAGCCAACTGTTATACACCAACTATTATCCAGACTTATGACACACCCTCATTAACCAAGAAATCTCTCTAAAACAAAAAAAGGGGACTGACCACCGCCAGTCCCCAAGACGAGAGAGATATAAGTGTTGACTTTGTCAACAACGAGGCAAATCACTTTGCCTTATATCTTTAATATTATTCCTAGACAATATCATTAGAAACATCATCTAGGAATAATTCATGTATAGCAAAAGTATATTACTTGTTATCCTCAGCCCAACCAGTAGACTTAAATCCTGTTACTCTGTAATGATATCCAGGCTGGTCAGAACGGGAATAGGTGAAACTGATCGCATCTGTCACAGTACCAGATACAGTAGTATAAGTATTATGACCACACTTACCGCTAACAGTTACCTTGTCGGTAGCTGTAGCAGAGTTACCAATGAAATCATCCACATTCTCACCACCGAAAGTATAAGAACTCATATCAATAGATACCTTAGCATTGATGGCGTAAGCTGCCTTAGAGGCAGCTGAGCCTACACGAATCCACGCCTTATCCTTATCATAATCGGTAGTATTGCTGAGATAGGCATAGAGAACACCCGAAGTGGTTCCTGTACCATCAGTCTTAAAGATGAATTCAGCATCTGTTGGATTAGAAGCCCAATACTCTGCATCTGTCTTAGAAGCATCATAACCTCTCTCCACATTGATTCTATACTCACCACCAACAGGAGCAATAGGAGTATAATCGATATCGAAATCGTCTCCCTCAGAGCATGCAGTAAACAATGCTACGAAAACAAAGCTCAAAAAATATAATATTTTCTTCATGACTTTTCGTTTATTACATTAATAATCATTACTTCTCCCACCAAAGTTTCTTGGTCAGCGAGTTTCCATTCTCTTCTACATACTTGGCAGCAGCAGAGTTATACAATGTAGTAGCTGTAGGATAAAGCAATCGCATAGGATACTCACCGGCATTCATATTGCTAGCACCTGGATCAACCAAATTGCCTAACACATAACCATCAGACAATTCACGCTGCAAAGCAGTTGTAGACTTACGAACAGTAATATTAGCCTGAACCTCAGGAATACCCAAACGGTTACGGGTCATCCAGCCATCATAAGCATTCGCACCAGCATAAGTTACCCAATACTGCATGGCGATACTATGAAGCATATCGGCCTTATCAAACTTGTAAGCACCATCAACGAATGCTGTACCATCAAATCCCCAACGGCTGAAGCCAGCAAGAACACCCTTATTATAATATTCCTCAGCCTTTTCAGCATTACCCAAACGAGCATAAGCCTCAGCAATCATCAATTCGCATTCAGCCTCGTTCATCAGATAGACAGCATCATCATAAGCCTGTTTCATACGAGAAGACTTAGAGATTCCAATACCACCCTCTGTAGTTTCATCAGTATTTGGTTTTGTTCCACAAGGAAGACCCTCATAGCATTCATCCATGTGAGCAACCAGTTCCTCATCAGAAGAATAGCCGAGAGTTTTTTTGGCATTAGCAGTTACCTCATACAACTTGATGATACGAGGATCCTTCTTATCCAAAAGATACTCTAAGAAAGTATGACAAGCACGAATATTCTCAGTAGTATTCAACTGACGGATATTAAACTCATAAAGAGGATTACCCTTATTAGTGCCATCTTCCCAATTTACCCAAGCACAATCCTGCTCCAAAAGACCACCTGAACTAAGTAAAGCCTGAATATCAGATTTATGAGCGTCGAAGTCTTTGAGATACATCTTCAACTTCAAACTCTTTGCAAAGCCTGCCCAGCTATCCATACTGCCTCCCAAGAAACAGTCAGCAGTTCCTAAAGGTGAAGCTTTTTCTGCAGCTTTAGCATCATCGAGTTTGGCAATGGCAGCATCCAGCATCTCCAGAATACCCGGATATACTACGGTTTTACTATCATCAAATGCAGCATGTGGATTGTTTTCGACATCAAGAGCACCTGTAAACGGAATATCACCATAAGTATCAGTCAATACCAAGAAATTATAGGCCTGAAGAACCTTGGCAACCATCCAATAGTTCCAAGCCTTACTTTCTTCAGCAGAAGCCAAAGCCAGCTTTAAATCTTCCAGACTGTTGGCATATGTATTCTGCCAAATCGTAGTAACAGGAGGAATTGAACCTGATGTTGTTACAGCATAATTAGACAATGTATTATACTGGTTTGTACTATTACCCTGTGTTACATACTGGCACCAAAAGTCACCAGTAATTTGCTGATAAAGACCACTGACAGCTACGATAGAACCTTCGGCAGCCGGAAGCAACTGCTTGTAGGAAGCTGTAGAAGGATAGTTTGGGTTGTAGTTGATATCCAAATAGCCAGAATCGCTACAAGAAGTAACAGTACCCATTGTCAAGACAGCTCCCAGCAATGCTGCGCTTAAAAATTTATATCTTTTCATATAAGAAATCTCCTTTAATTAAAATACAACCTTCAAGTTAATACCATAGTTGCGAGTTGACACAGAACCCATAGTCTCACCAAACTCAGAACTGATATCATTACCAAAGTTAGAAGACTCAGGGTCGATATAATTCTGATGCTTTGGAGTGATGAGCAACAAGTTGTGGCCAACGAGACTCAAAGACAACTTCTGCATCTTCAATGCACTTGTGATTGTCTTAGGAAAATCGTATGTCAAAGCCAACTCACGGAGTTTGAAGTAAGAACGGCTTACAACGAAATCACGACGCACCTCCGGGTTGTAGCTATAGTTACCCTGAACATAATTCATATAATTGGAAGTTACAGGAATATTATTCTCAACATACTCTCCACCAACAATCTTTACAGAATGAGGATAAACAAAAGCATCACGCTCATTGAATACGGTCTCTGTAGAGTTACCATTGAAGTGAGTAATATAAGATGTCTCAGAATACATCAATCCACCCTTATGCCAGTCGCCCGTTGCAGCAAGACTCAAGTTCTTCCACTTCAGATGTGTGGTGAAGCCCATTACGAAATCTGGCTGAGAAGAACCGAGATAATCATAATCTGTAGTACTAGACTGCAAGAAACCATTACCATTTACGATTCTATAACCATAATATGGACTGTTTTTATCTGTTACCTTCTGTGTTGCTGGCAACTTGAAGATACCGATAGGCTCGCCAACCTTCAAAACGTAAGATACACCACGCATAGAAGAATACAAACCAGTACTTGTAGTACCTACAGGAATGGTATATTCATCAAGACCATCCCAAAGTTCCTTCACCTTACTCCAGTTCTTAGCGTATGTAGCACCTACACTCCACTCCCAATCCTTAGTACGGATAGGAGTAAAATTAACCATCGCCTCAATACCCTTGTTCTGAAGTTTACCTACATTACGGGTGTTAGAAGTATAACCTGTCTCAGGAGCCAAAGTAGCAGAGATAATCTGATTTTTGGTTGTACGATCATAGTAAGCCACATCGAAGCTCAAACGGTTGCCAAAGAATGTACCGCTCAAACCAAGCTCATACTCAGTTGTAATCTCAGGCTTCAATGACTTATTTGGCAAACGGTTATACTCTGTCAAACCAGAAACACCGGAAATTGGCAAATATGTATAATAAGACTGGAATGGACGATAATATGAATTAGTCATATATACATCAGCATCATTACCTGTCTGACCTATAGCTGCACGAACCTTCAACAAGTCGATTTGCTTGACATTCTTCAAAGCAGGAATAGCCTGGTTCAGAAGCACAGACACATTGGCACCGCCATAGAAGAAGCTGTTATCACCCATAGGAAGAGTAGAAGACCAGTCGTTACGGGCAGAAAGGTTCAGGAAAGCCCAATCCTTATAACCCAATTCAACCTGTCCCAAGAGACCCAACAATCTTCTATTCCATGAGTCAGTATCAGTAATCGAATAGGAAGATGTATTACTCAAGGAATTCCAACCTGGAATATCCAACTGCTCATTATAACCACCTACATTATCATAGTTTCTCTGGTTCAAGTTCCAACCTAAGGTTGCACCTAACGAGAAATCACCGAAAGTATGATTGCCGGTCAGCAAGAGGCTGGCGTCAATCTGTCCGCGCTGAGAACGATACTTAGAATAGTAACCCTGGTTACCTACAGTAGTACCATTACCAGTTGCCTGATAAGAACCCTCGGTATAAATAATACGTGGTTCGATGCGCTCGGTCTTATAATTGGTATAATCACCACCGAAACGGCCAATTACCTTGATATCCTTGGTAATATCGTATGACAACTCCAGCTTACCATAAATACGGTCGTCCTGGTAAGTAGAATAGTAGTTATCTACCATATAATATGGGTTGGTAGCATACAATGTATAGTAGTTATCTACATTGTTACGCTCAAGGTTGTAATCCTTCATATCTGTGAAACGAACATCAGAAGCACCCTGAAGCAACTCCATATACATATCACGAGAACGGCGCATATCCTTGCGAACATAATTCAGGGACATGTCCAGATGGAATCTGTCGATATTGGCGTAACCACGGAGTGAGAAGGTATTACGATGATATGTATCACCATCATTAGGAGTAATACCATTAGAACTTACATTACCGTAAGATGCAACAATACCTACTTTCTCATCACCATAGCGGAGAGATACGTTGTTGTTCCATTCCTTACCTACCTGATAGAAGTCACGGATATTGTTCTTAACATAAGAAAAAGGCTTGGTTAAAGTCTCGCCGTTAGAAAGACCGGTAGAACCATACCAGTGCTCACGACCATCGAGGCGAGGTCCCCAAGAACCATTCTCCTCATTAGACCAGGAACCCCAACCTTGACCAAAGAGATTCTGAGTCATTGGCACACGAAGCACATCAGTAAATGTCAAAGAACCATCGTAAGTGATAGAAGCCCTCTTGTCACCCTGTGGCTTCTTTGTAGTAATCATAATAACACCATTGGCTGCACGAGAACCATAAAGAGCGGTAGCAGAAGCACCCTTCAATACAGTTACCGATTCAATATCCTCTGGGTTGATGTCGCCTGCGCCACTACCAAAGTCAACAGAGTTATCACCCAAACGGTCATTGTTGATAGGCACACCATCAACAATATACAATGGGTTGTTGCTAGAAACAGAAGAAATACCACGAATTACGACTTTCTGAGAGGTACCTGTAACACCACCACCAGAAATCTGCACACCAGCCATCTTACCCTGAAGACCACTCATCAGGGAACCAGACTTAGCAACAGTCAACTCAGAAGCGTTGGCTGTACTGGCAGCATAACCCAAAGTTTTCTCTGAACGTTTCATACCCAAGGCAGTAACAACTACCTCGTCAAGATTTCTAGCATCAGAAGCCAAAATGATCTTCATTTTAGCAGATGCTTTCATAGTTTTAGTCTGCATGCCGAGGTAACTGATTTCCAAGACAGCATCCTTGCTGGCATTAGGAAGCGTAAAATTACCATCGACATCAGTCGCCGTTCCAGTCTTAGTTCCTACAATTCTAACTGATGCACCAATAACCGGTTCACCGTCTTCCTGAGAAACAACCTTACCTGTAACAGTAGTTTGAGCGAGGGCTATTCCTGTTGAAAGAATAAGCCCCCCATGAGCATGGTCAATCTTTTTACCATAATTCTCTCTCTTAAAAATTAAACAACTTACAAATATCGGGTGCAAAGATACATACTTTTTGCTAATTAAACAAATTTTTAGTAAACAATTTGATATAAAATACCAACTTTATGGTACTTTATGTATATTTTTCGCATATTTATTACTTTTCGTAAGTATTTTTGGCATTTATTCCCCCAAAAAGTAAATAACGAGAAGAAACTGGGTACAAAAGGGAAGTTTTAAAAACAGAAAGGCAAACACGCCATTCGCTACAACAAATGACACGTTTGCCTTTATTATTTTATTAAAATGAAACTCGCCTATCAAAAAGGCTTCATCAGGATTACACCTTATTATATATAGGGAGTTATGAAAAAAAAGTCAATAACGCCGGGAATTTAAATCACGCCAAAATGGAGGAGCGCATTTTTAACACCCTCTTCATCCACATGAGTCGTAATGAAATCGGCAACCTGCTTGAGATTATCTCCCGCATTGCCCATCGCAACACCGGTGCCTGCCTCCCGGACGATGGAAATATCATTGCCGCCATCGCCGAAAGCCATGGTTTCTTCTATGTTCAAACCCAGATAATCAGCCATTGCATGCAAGCCCTTGCCCTTATCAGCATCAGCTGCCGTAATATCCGTAAAGGCAGGATGCCATCGGCCCGAGGTGCAGTTGCGAAGCGTAGGCATCAGGAGCGCCTCCTGCTCTACCGAACAGAAAGGAGTAACCTGCAGTACCTGCTCATCTCCCAGTTCATTCACATCGGTCAGGAAGATTTCGCAATCCACTCCCAGTCCCTTGGCAAAGATTTCATAAACCTCGTCGGTATAATGATGGATGGCAAGATGATGCTCTCCTACGACGATTGCCGGATAATCATCACGGTCGGCTGCCTCGATAATCTTCTTTACATCTTCAGGAAGGATGGCGTGCTGGCTCACCACCTTATCGCCTACAAAACAGCGGGCTCCATTGGTGGTGATGTAACCGTCGATGAGATGTTCTATCTGACCGAGGTTGTTGATGATGAGTTGCGGACGACCGGTAGAAATATACACCTCTACCCCATTCTTCTTAGCCTGCTCCAAGGCATCTACCGTGCTCTGCGGAATCTTGTGGGTCTTGAAACTCACCAGGGTGCCGTCAATATCGAAAAACAATGCTTTTATCTTCTTATCCATACCAATATCTTCTATACCTTATTATATATAATGCAAAATCGGCTCTGTAAGTACAGAAAAACCGATGCAAAAATACGAAAAAACAGATAAATGACAAAAAATATAAAGATTTATTAGATTTTACTTGCATCGAAAAGAGAAAAAACGTATATTTGCCACATCTTTATGCCCGAGGAAACTCCGAGATAACGCATAGAGCAACTAGTAAATAAGAACGGTTATGAGTAAGAAGCCCTATCGGTTACTGGCATCCCTGTTGCTGATGCTCGTAGCGACGCTTACTTCATGCGAGAAGTTTTCGATTGACGAAACAACCGGAAAATCACATGATGCAAACGCCAATGTAACGATTCATGTGCAGAAAGTAGAAAACACCAATCTGTTGACGACCAAAGCAGCCGACAAGCAGATTGCCCTGGGCGATGTGTGCTCCAGACTGACACTTGCCATCTTTGACGGAGAGGAGAAACTGGAGACGGTGAACCAGCTTTCAACAGACAATGGCTTCGGAACAGCCCATGTGAGTCTGGACGAAGGAGAATACCGCCTCGTGGTAATTGCCCATAACGGAAAGGGAAACTGCTCTGTCAGCGCACCCGAGAAAGTAAAGTTTGCAAGCAACAAACTTACCGACACCTTTTATTATTACGGCAGGTTGAGCGTAAACGAAGAGGGCGCCACCACAGACATCAACCTGAGGCGAGCAGTTGGCGCCTTCAAGGTACATATTACCGACGAAAACATTCCCGAAGAAATCAGGAGCATCAAGTTCTATTATACCGGCGGCAGCAGCACCCTGGATGCAACCACCGGATTCGGCTGCGTGAACAGCCGTCAGACCGAGAATTTCAGTATGAAAGATGGCGGCAGAGACTTTACCGTCTACACCTTTCCACATGAAGAAGAGAAGAACATCAAGATGAGTATCAGCTTTCTGGATGCCGATGCAAAGGTGGTAAAGAGTTTTGAAAAAGCCGATTTGAAAATCCATCAGAACAAGGCAGCCTATACCGAGATTTCCATTGCTGACGGATTCGGTGGCGGAGACGACAGTACGGGTGGTGGAATAGGCATTACCGTAGACCCTACCTGGGGCGAGACAGAACGGGTGAATTTCTAAGAAACAGACGATTAAGGGATTACGGAAAACCAGAAGGTATGTTCTATTTTTCCACAATGCAATATAATTTTTGATTCTTAAAGATTTGATAAACAAAATTTCTTTGTCATTTAAGAATAATTCCATAATTTTGCATCCAATATTATATAATATTATAAACAAAGGATGAAAAAATATATAACTCTTATCATGCTGATGGGAGCATTGATTTCTGCCGGGGCTCAGGCACAAACGCTGAGCCTTGACAGTTGCCGTGCCATGGCGCTGCGCAACAACAAGCAGCTCAATGCCTCGAAGCTCAAGAAAGACGTGGCGTACAACATGAAGAAATCGGCACGTACCAAATATCTTCCTAAAGTAGATGCTTTAGGCGGTTACGAATGGTTCAGCAGGGAGGTTTCGCTGCTGAACGACGGTCAGAAATCAACATTCAGCAATATCGGCTCTACCGTTACCGGAGGAATATCGGGAGGAGCCAGCAATCTGATGAGCCAACTTGTAAGTCAGGGAATGATTACCCCAGAGATAGCGCAGCAGATAGGCGGACTGATGAATGAGAAACTGGGACCCCTGCAGCAGCAAGGCAATGCGCTGGGAGAGAAACTGGTAGATGCTTTCCGCACCGACACCCGCAATATCTGGGCAGGAAGCGTGATGGTTCGCCAACCTATCTATATGGGTGGAGCCATCATTGCAGCCAACAAGATTGCCGACATCGGAGAGCAGATTGCAGAGAATGATCTCGACCAGCAAACCCAGAGCACGCTCTACAGCATAGACCAGGCTTACTGGCTCGCCGTTTCGCTGAAGCAGAAGCAGAAACTCGCCATCAGTTACCGCGACCTCGTAAAGAAACTGAACGAGGATGTTCATAAGATGATTCAGCAGGGAGTAGCCACCAAGGCAGACGGACTGAAGGTAGACGTGAAAGTGAACGAGGCTGAGATGCAGATTACCCAGGCTGAAGACGGACTCGCGCTGTCGAAGATGCTGCTCTGCCAGCTCTGCGGCATTCCGATGAACCAGGAAATCACACTTGCCGATGAAGATAAGGAAACCCTGGCTTTATCAGGAACTCCTGTTGACACCGAGCAGCAGAAAGTGGCAGCACAGGATTCGGCGCTGAACACCCGTCCGGAGCTCCGCATGCTGCAGAATGCGCTCGACATCTCTAAAGAAGCTACCAATATGGTTCGCGCCATTAATCTGCCTCACGTCATGCTGACAGGCGGCTACATGATTTCGAACCCGAACGTATTCAATGGTTTCCAGAAGAAGTTTACCGGTGTCTGGAACGTAGGCGTGATGGTTCATGTTCCGGTATGGAACTGGTTCGACGGCGCCTACAAGGTGAGAGCCGCCAAGGCTGCCAGCAATATCGCCCAGATGAACCTGGATGATACGAGAGAGAAGATTCATCTGCAGATTACCCAAAGCCAGTTTAAGGTAAAGGAAGCCCAGAAGAAACTCAACATGGCAATGAAGAACATCGCCAGTGCAGATGAGAACCTGAGATGCGCTAACCTCGGTTTCAAGGAAGGCGTGATGGAGGTTACCGACGTGATGGCTGCACAGACTGCCTGGCAGAAAGCACAGAGCCAGAAGATTGATGCAGAAATCGACGTGAAGCTGACTCAGGTTGGGCTGAACAAGGCGCTCGGTATCCTGCAGTAATAATAATAACAAATTTAAATTCAGATTAAGCAAAATGTCTAAGAAATCACAGCATAACAACATATTGCTCGCTGTAATCGGTTTTACAGCAGTAGTCATTCTCGTAGGCGTCATCGGTTTCTTCACTCTGGAACAGAAGGATGACACCATTCAGGGCGAGGTAGAAGTATCAGAATACAGAGTATCCTGCAAACTGCCGGGACGCGTGGTAGAACTCCGCGTTCAGGAAGGCGATTACGTTCATGTGGGCGATACGCTCGCCATCCTCGAAGTGCCGGAAATGAAATCGCAGGAACAGATGCTCCAGGCTACCAACGCTGCAGCCGAGGCGATGAAGGACCTGACGGATGCAGGTGCACGCAAGGAGCAAATTCAGGGCGCTTACCAGTTGATTCAGCAGGCTGAAGCTGCCGCAACCATCGCCAAAAAGACCTACAACCGCATGCAGAACCTCTTCAACGAGGGCGTAATCAGTGGTCAGAAGCGCGATGAGGCTTACGCAGCCTATAAGGCTACAGAGGCTCAGGTGGCAGCTGCCAGAAGTCAGTACGATATGGCGAAGAATGGCGCCCGCGAACAGGAGAAGCGCATGGCTGCCAACAACACCCAGGCTTCGAAGAGCGCTGTGGATGTAGTGAAGAATCTTCTGAAAGAGACCGTTCAGATTGCCCAGTGCGAGGGCGAGGTTAGCAATGTCTATCCTAAGGTAGGCGAGCTGGTAGGCCTCGGCTCTCCTATCATGAGCATCTCTATCATGAGCGATATGTGGGGAACCTTCAATGTTCGCGAAGACCATCTCAAGGGTCTGAACAAGGGCGATGAGTTCACCGCTTACGTTCCAGCCTTCAACAAGGACATCAAGATGAAGGTTTACTACCTGAAAGACCAGGGCTCTTACGCTACCTGGAAGGCAACCAAGGATAATGGCGACTACGACCGCAAGACATTCGAGGTGAAGGCCCGTCCTGTCACAAAGATTGAGGGATTGCGCCCGGGAATGTCACTCATCATTAAATAACATCTATGTTTAAGAAATTATATCATATAGCCCTCAGAGAATGCGGCATCATGTGGAAGAACCCCATTTATCTCTTCTGCATGGTCATCTTCCCCATCGTGGTGGTAATTTTCTTCACCACGCTGATGAAGGGAGGAGTGCCTACCGACATGCCTGTGGGCATAGTAGATCAGGACAACTCCGCCACATCGCGCCAGCTGGTACATAAGCTCGATGCCTTCCAGACCACCAAGGTAGTGGCTCATTACGAGAACATGGCAGAGGCAAGACATGCTATCCAGAAGAACGAAATCTACGCCTTCCTGCTGATTCCTGACGGAACAGAGGCAGGCCTGATGGCCCAGAAGCAGCCTAAGATTTCATTCTATTACAGCAGCGTATCGCTGGCAGCTGGCTCCCTGCTCTTCCGCGATCTGAAAACCATCTCTACCCTGGGAGGTGCGGCGGCAGGAATGGCGAAACTTTCGGCGCTGGGAAAGACGAACGATGAAATCATGACCTTCCTACAGCCTATCGCCGTAGATCTGCACATGATAGGCAACCCATACGCCAACTACAACTATTATCTTTCGAGCGTAATGGTGCCGGGACTCATCATGCTGTTCATCTTCCTGATTACACCTTATTCTATAGGTACGGAACTGAAGTTCAACCGGGCAAGAGACTGGATGCGGATGGCAGGCAACAATCCTTATCTCGCCATTGCGGGTAAGATGCTGCCACAGACACTCATCTTCCTGAGTATCTTCCTGCTATTCGAATTCTACATCTATTATGTATTGCAGTTTCCACATCCGGGCGGCGCGCTTCCTATCATCCTGTTAGGCATTCTGAGCGTACTCTCCTGCCAGTGTTTCGGCATCTTTGCCTTCGGACTGATGCCTTCATTGCGCATGTCGATGAGTATCTGTTCGTTGTGGGGCGTGGTGAGTTTCTCCATCTGCGGAGCCACCTATCCGCTCTTCTCGATGGATTCTCCGATCCAGTCTATCGGCCAGCTTTTCCCGATGCGCCACTATTACATGATTTACCAGATGAACATCTTCAATGGTTTCCCTATGAGCGATGCTGTGCTCCACTGGGGCGCAATGGTGCTGTTCTGTGCCCTGCCGATGCTCACTATCTGGAACATCAAGAAGGCAATGCTGGTATATAAATACTTGCCGTAGGAGTGTTGAATGTTGAATGTTGAGTGTTGAATGGGCAAGTTCTCAATAGAAGTGCAAAAATTTGAGGGGGTTCAGGCTTTATAATCTA
>ENA-OPEX01000274-OPEX01000274.1-human-gut-metagenome-genome-assembly--contig:-NODE-274-length-11775-cov-3.187457_pt1 | contig 11775 bp, 7 predicted proteins | sample MGYA00241303_ERZ501540 | MGnify/ENA primary metagenome ERZ501540 (study PRJEB25962, sample SAMEA2042431) | human gut metagenome | biome: human gut; feature: human-associated habitat; material: faeces...
GAAATGGATGCGGCAGTCGCGGAGCTTGCGATTGTGGAGATTCGCCTTCTTGGCACGCTCACGGGCGAGTTTGGTAACGCCCGCCATCGCCTTGCGCTCACGTTCGCTCTCCTTAATCTTATTCTCCAGAATCTCAGCTACATCCTTATGGATATGGAGATAGTTGTCAACTTCCTTCTTCAGGAAATCGCCCACATACTTATTGATGGTTTCGCCACCATTCGGCGTCATCGTAGTACTTCCGAGCTTAATCTTGGTCTGACTCTCGAAAACCGGTTCTTCTACGTTGATGGCAATGGCAGCCACCAGTCCGTTTCGGATGTCAGCATACTCATACTTGCCGTAGAACTCCTTGATAGTCTTGGCAATATGCTCCTTGAAGGCACTCTGATGCGTACCTCCCTGGGTGGTGTGCTGACCGTTGACGAAGGAATAATACTCCTCGCCATACTGGTTGGTATGGGTGAAGGCAATCTCGATGTCCTCGCCCTTCATGTGGACGATGTCGTAGAGACCTTCGTTGGTCATATTATCGCTCAGCAAATCCTGCAGACCATGGCGGCTCAAGATGCGGCGGCCATTGTGCATGATGGTGAGTCCGGTGTTCAGATAAGTATAGTTGCGGAGCATCGTTTCCACGAAATCATCGTGGAAGGAATAGTTCTTGAAGAGTGTATTATCCGGCTCGAAGAAGATAAAGGTACCGTTCTCGTCCTCAGTATCTTCCATCGTGTCGCTCTTCAGAATACCTTTTTCAAACTTCAGATGGCGCACCTTTCCATCGCGGTACGACTTTACTTCGAAATGGGAACTGAGGGCATTGACCGCCTTCACACCCACACCATTCAGACCGACGCTCTTCTTGAACGCCTTGCTGTCGTACTTTCCGCCGGTATTCAGCACACTTACAGCCTCAACGAGCTTGCCCTGAGGAATACCACGACCATAGTCGCGCACGCTGACACGCAGATTGTCCTCAATATCGATTTCCAGACGGGCGCCTGCACCCATCTTGAATTCATCGATAGAGTTGTCTACCACCTCCTTCAAGAGCACATAAATACCATCTTCCGGCAGATTTCCATCTCCCAGACGGCCGATGTACATACCCGGACGGGTGCGTACATGCTCCATATCGCTCAAGTGGCGGATGTTATCGTCGGTATATTCTACCGGCGGCTGCTCCTGAGGGGCATTGGTAAGCTCATCAGCGGCATTCAATTCGCTGTTACCTAAGTTTTTATCTTCAGACATGATTTCCTCCTTAGTTATTCTTATTTATTTTCTTATAACATAGCAAATGATGTTGCAATTTTCTGTTTATCAGATCATTGCCAACACAACAATTGCTATTTACCTGATACTCTTAATATAGCAGTTGCGGCGCTTGTGAAGGATTGGATCCAAGACGCCCCATTGTCCCTGCACGGCAGCATTTTCTTCCATTTCTACCTGCGTTTCTCCCCACTCGATTCCATACTTCTGATAGATAGGAATCAGGTCGGCAAAGAGCAGCGCATTGGCACCCTTAGCACGGTATTCCGGCTGGATACCGATGAGCAGAAGGTCGACAATCTTGGTTTTATGGAACTTGATGGCGCGCAGCAGATGCCACCAGCCAAAAGGAAGCAGCCTGCCCCTATGACACTTCTGCAGAGCTCTGGAAAGGGAAGGCATCGTAATACCGATACCTATCATCTTATGATCCTCGGTAGTCCAGTCTTCTATGGCTGTTACAAAGTTCAGGTCGAGCAAAGACAGATACATCTTGATGTACTGGTCTATCTGCTTCTGTGAAAGTTCGGAATAACCATAGAGATGCTTGTATGTATCATTGATGAGGTCGAAAATCTTCTGTCCGTATCCGCCCTGATAAATATCCTTACGGGTAAGTTTGCGGACATGGAGATTGTATCTTTTCTCTATCATCGCCGCTATCTTGGAATATTTCTCCGGGATGGTATCTGGCACCATCAGTTTATACTCTACATACTTATTATCTACGGTAAAACCCTCCAGAGCCTCAATGTGCTCCGGATAATATGAATAATTATAAATGGTAGGCATGGTGCCTAGCTGGTCAAAGCCCCAGGTAAGCATGCCTTCTGGATCCATATCGGTAAAACCCAGCGGACCTACAATATCTTCCATTCCCTTCTCCTTACCGTATTTCTCTACAGCATCGAGAAGAGCCTTGGAAACCTCGCGGTCGTCAATGAAATCAATCCAGCCGAAACGGACCGACTTCCTGCCCCATTTATTGTTTGCCTTATGATTGATAATGGCAGCGACGCGACCTGCCAGCTTGCCGTCCTTATAGGCAAGAAAATACTCTGCCTCGCAGAACTCGAACGCTGCGTTCTTGTCCTTGCTCAGAGTATTCATGTCGTCGCTGAAAAGATTAGGCACATCATATTCGTTGCCTTCGTAGAGGTCGTAATGGAAGTCGATGAACGTCTTCAAGTCCTTCTTTGTTTCGACCTTTTTAATTTCTATTAATGACATGATTTTCAAACTAGTTTGCAATATTATAAATGCAAAAGTAGCAATATTTTGGCAAATTACCAAATATTGCTACTTTTTTTGCAGTTTTTTAGGGGTTAAAATTTAATTACAGCCCCCAAACTAGCCTATATCACCCATTTACTGGTGGTTTTGGCGGAATCAGTTTTACTTAACGAGATGCTCTTTTATCCAAACCATCTGCTGATAATTTGTATCGGGTGTAGTCCAATGCTCATTGATTGGAGTGAGCAAAGCTTCCTTCTTACATTTCAACGTATTCCAAACAGCATAGCTGGTAGTTGGCGGACAGGTTTTATCGTTATATCCCCATGTAAGATAAGTTGGGGCCTTTACCTTGCGGGCAAAATTCACCACATCATAATAAGCCATCGTGTTGAGACAATCCTTGTTCTTCAATATCTCATGATATTTATTGAAGTGAGGATAACCGCCCGTTCTTCCCTTCTCGGCATAAGCAGCCATATCGCTGAGCGCCGGATGATTGGCAACACACTGGGTTACGCGCTTATCTAAACCGGCTGCAATAATAGCCAAGGCTCCACCCTGACTTCCGCCCTGCACAGCCACATTCTTTCCGTCCCATTCTGGGAGAGAGGTTAGGAAATCTATGCAGCGCACCAGTCCCTGATAAACATGCCTCATATAATAACGGTTCTTATCTTCCAATCCATTGGCAAGATAACCACCGTTTGCATCGTTGAATCCCTTGCTTATCTCCTGGAATGTTTCGACTGGGAGACGTGGGTCGAGACCATGAATCTCTATCTCGAAGCGGATGAATCCGTTCTCGGCGTAATATTTATTGCGCATAGGCTCCTTGATGGTCTTGATGCCGGCTCCAGGAGGTGTGAGAACCACAGGATGGCTACCCTGCTTGGCATTCTTGGGATAGAAGAGGTAGCCGTACATCGCATGACCTTTCTTATCTATCTGAAGCTTTACAAGATAGCAATCTATCTTATCTGTACAATATTCCTTGGCGAGTTCCTTGGTATAGCTCATCGGCACGTTCTTCAGTTCGTCCTTTGCCTGCTGCCAGAAAGCATCGAAACCCTTAGGCTCCTGGGTATAAGGCTGAATCTTATCTACCGAGAATCCTACTTTGATATGATGCTGATAGGTCTTACCATCGAGTTTATAGAATAATCTCAAATCGCGGAAGCCCGGTGTCTTTCGGGTTCCCATGTTCACGATGGCGCGCCCATTCTTCAGCTTGAAGCTTCCTTTCTTGTCAGCCTTCAGCATGTCATCGCCTATTTCATAATTCACCTCGCCGCCACGGGGAATTCCATACTTATAGAAACTTACTTCCACCTTAGCCTGTTCGCCCGTCTTATAGAGCCAGTCGGCATGGTCAGGCACGGTTAGCCAGAGATAATCACTGCGATAGGGATAGTTCTCCGCCTTCACACTTAACACACTCGTCATGTTCATCGCCAGGATAAACAGAAGCGATAAATAGATTGTCCTTAATCTGTTCATAATTTTATAGTTTGTTTTTAAATTATAATATTCAACTATCATAATATGAGCGCAAAAGTACAACATTCCATTGAGATAACAAAATGATTTCAAGGATATTTTTGTTCAAGATACCCTCAATAGGCATCTTGAACAAACAAATATCCTTCCCGATAGTTTTAAGCACTGGCGGAAAACTAACATTCTCCAAGGAATCACAATAAGAAAAAGCTCGATCATCTATTCTCTCCAACACTGGCGAGAAGTGCGAAGTGTCGGATGAAGCGAGAGATGGTTCATCAAATGAGTAGTGAAATTATGAGGGTGGAGTCGATTACAGAAGACAATATGGAGTCAAATTGCTCCATGACCCGAAAATATTCCTCCAAAAGGAGTGAGTTTCTCAGATTTAATTTGTATCTTTGCCATGTCATATCAGAGTTTTGCTTGTTTTCTTTTCGCAACACTAAGATAAGTGAAAATTCTGATATAGCAAAATCCGGAGTAACTTTTTGTTGCTCAGGCGCCTAAAATGTTTAATTGATAATAGTGTTGCGGAATTAATGGAATAACCAGAAATGAAATTGAAAAGACATCTACTGACAGCCGCCCTGACACTCTTTTGCCTATCGGCAGCTAACGCCCAACTGCTAAGAACAACAGTGGAGCAAGGGGAAATTGAAGGTGTGGAACATGAAGGATTCGCCCTATACAAGGGAATCCCATACGCTGAAGCACCAGTGGGCAACCTCAGATGGAAAGCCCCAGTGAGCAAGAAGCCTTGGAAGGGAGTATTCAAAGCAGATAAATGGGGAGACCGTCCACCACAGCCCATCGACCCTAACCAAAATGGTGGAGAGCAGGGCATGAGCGAGGACTGCCTATACCTCAGTGTGGAAACACCAGCCAAGAGTAAGAATGACAAACTCCCTGTATTTGTGATGATTCATGGAGGAGCCTTTCTTACTGGCTCCTACAGTGGAACTCAGGAAAGCTTTGTCAAGGAAGGCATCATCTATTGCAGCATAGAATACCGCTTGGGAGCCTTGGGATTCATGGCACATCCAGAGCTGAGTAAGGAATCAGGCAAGAACATATCTGGTAACTATGGCATCCTTGATCAAGTGATGGCCTTAAAATGGATTCACGACAATATCGCTGCCTTCGGTGGAGACCCAGACAAGATTACCATTGCTGGAGAATCTGCCGGTGGTATCTCGGTAAGTATACTATGCGCCTCTCCCCTTGTCAAGGGACTTTTCCGAGGAGCCATCAGCGAAAGTGGTAGCTCCTTCTGGCCTGTAGGTGAAAGCAGAAATGGTAACACAGCCATGCTCACCTCCAAAGCGGCAGAAGCAGGTGGACTTCTCCTTCAAAAGAGACTCAAGACTAAGAACTTGAAGCAGCTAAGAAAAGTTCCGGCTATGGACATCGTGAAGAATACCGCCTTTGAGTCTTTTTGGCCGAACGTTGACGGCTACTCCATCACCGATGACCAGTATAAGCTCTATGAAAAGGGAAGCTACAATGATGTAAATGTCATCATAGGAACCAACAGCGACGAAGGAAGTATGTTTAGCCGCCCTGTCAGTGTAAGTGACTATGAGAAAAGAATCCATGAGATATATGGAAGTTGGGCTGACCAGGTTCTCAGTCTCTATCCTGCCAAGACAGAGGAAGAAACCTACTTCGCTCAATCCGACATTTTCCGTGATGGCTCCTTTGCATGGGGAACATATGCCTGGGCTAACCTGCAGAGCAAGACCGGCAAGGGCAAGGTGTATATGTATTACTTTGACCAAGACTCTGAGAACACCATCGTGAAAAGCCGCAAGGGAGGAGCGAGCCATGTGGCAGAGATGCCATTCATCTATGGCTATAAGTTTGGCTCTGGAAAGATGACCGAGACGGAGCAGCACATGGAACAAATCATGTCACGCTACTGGATCAACTTTACCAAGACAGGCAATCCAAATGGAAATAGCCTTCCTTTCTGGACTACCTACCAGGAAGGTAAACCAACGGTGATGATTATGAAGGAAGGACTGCATTTGGGTCCTGTTCAAAATCAAAAGCAAATGGACTTCTTCGAGAAGTTCTTCAAGGAAAAAAGAAAATAATACGTCAAGTTCCAAGTGGCATTCCTCCCACTTGGAACTTTTTCATTATAGAGATAAAACGCCGCATTGTTCACCATAAAATGGCGCATAGATACGAATGCTCGCATGATGTGGATGTTTGCTTCAACAGCAGTCGGAGACTTCAAAACTCCACTAAGCATAGCTACCCCTTGCTCTGTGAAAGTATAAGGCAGTTTTCTTACACCGCCCCAACTTGAAGTCGCAAATTGCGACTTCAAGTTATCAAATTCATTTGGGGGCAATTGAAACATAAAGTCTTCAGGGAAACGCTCTATATTACGTTTTACCTGCTCATTCAATCTTTTTGTTTCTACTCCATACAGCTCAGCCAAGTCACGGTCAAGCATCACTTGTTGTCCTCTGATAACTCGTATCAGAGACTCCACTTTATTTTCTACAGGCAATTGCTGTCCTTCCATCTGTTCCAATTCCTTTTCCTTTGCCATTTCCTTTGGTTTTGAATATTTTGGCAAAGATACAACTATTATTGGAAACAAGCAAGGATTTTCTAGAATGTTTTTGTTTGAGGTGTCAAATTGGAACCTCAAACGATACAATAGGATGGTTTCAAAGTCGCAATTTGCGACCTTGAAGAAGTTTGGAAGTCGCAATTTGCGACTTCCAAACACAAATATTACTTAATAGCTATCTTCAAGTCATTACCCTTTATCTTAGCGATGACGATGCTTTCATTCGGCTTAGCAAAGTGAAGAACACCTTGCACCGCCTTGGCACTTCCGAGATTAACGCCATTTACAGAATAGAAGGTTACCACCTCTCCATCATTCAGACCAGAAATGGTAATGTCGCTATCCGTCGTTACCATTACCCCTCTTGTTTTCACAAGATTGATGTTATTGGTATCGTCGCCGCCCTCGGCATTGAGCCAATAGAGGGTTGCCGTCGCCTTGTCCGATGCCTTATAGCCATCAGCTGTTGCATAGACCGAAATGTCCAACTTACCATTCAGCTGCACTTTCCCGTCGGTATTATACTTATCGGTTGCCACATCAGCATCCTTGACGGTGTAGTGATATTCTGCACCTGGGGTTGAACATTCGAAAGAAAGGTTGCCAGAAGTATAGGTAATTGTTGGAGCAACACAAGCCTTAGACTCTTCATTTTCTCCTTCTATCGCTTTTATTACTCCAAACTTTCCCCACTCCCAGTCTTTCTTATACAATTCTAAACTTTCTTGCGGAACATACAAGGTACTTTCTAATTGGTTAAAATCTTCAAAAATACCTTCACTATAACTTCCACAACGTACAGGTTTTTTGGCAAAGCAAATTATTTCTTTTAGTTGATCACAATTTCCAAACATTCTCTTTGAAACATATTGTAAAGTTGCAGGAATAACGAACTTCTGGAATGGATTCCCAGAAAATGCATCGAATCCGAATATCGAAATCAAACTTTCTGGAAAATTTATTTCAGACAAATTACACCCCTCAAAAGCCTCACTACCTATGGTAATTATAGAAGATGGAATCTCGATATTCTCCAACTTTTGACATTTTTGAAAACATTGATTGGGAATTACACTTAAACTCTTAGATAATGTGACTGATTCCAAATTGGCACAATATGCAAAACAGGAATTACCAAGTTTTATAACCGAAGAGGGTATCTCGATATTTTTCAATTTTGAAGATCTGAAACATCCTTCCCCAAAACTAGTAACAGATGATGGAATTTGAATACTTTCAATTTCTGCACCACCAAAACATCCATCCGATAAAGTTCTTACTATATTAGGTATCGCAACTTTTGTCACTCTCCACGAAAAACAGTGAGGACCCAACGTAACCACAGGAAACTCCTTTCCTTCAAAAACGACATATTCGGGAATGACAACCTCACCAGAATAATCATTTGGCAACAACGTTGCCTCATCCTTGTCTGTATCGACAAGAAACTTGAAGCCATCAACAGTGACAAAATCGGATGCCATTGCCGTACCACAGTAAAGCATCATAAGAAAAGCTATCAAAAGCTTTGAAAATGTAAATTGTCTCATACTTTTATGTTTTTAAATTATTACTATGTCTAAAGTTTATGTAAATTCTTAATATAATCTATCATTCCTAATTTATCAAGCAATGTATAATAATCGTCATTAGTCAATGCATAACAATAAACAATCCACATTTCATGACGTGTCATTTGCGACTCCAAGAATTCTATATAATAGCTTTTATCTAGAGTATCCTTATTTACAAATACTAAGATTTGCTTTAAATGGCGAAGATAGTGTTCCAAGAACCATCCATTTCCCTTAAGAAACACACCAAAACTAACCCTTAATTCACATTCTTCATTACCTTTATTTTGCTGTTCTCGCTGATAGCAATTTAGTGTAATCTGATAGGCTCTATTGATTAAACGAGCATAAAACTCATCATCCATTTTACGAATCTCCTCAGAATCGTCATTTAACTCGTCATGAATTCTTTTCAATTCTTGCTCTACAGACACTTGAGTTACTGTACTATCTAAATTTTCCATTCCTAAATATGAGGCTGATTTAAACAAAACCTTTCTAATCAGTGCGATTTCTGTATAAGCAACTTTAAAACAATCCGCCCTTTCTCCTTTTGCTGACGCAGACTCATGTTCGGTATAATCCCACACGTTATAATAAAGATAAAAGTTGTCTATTATAGCCCACCTTTGGTTTAAAAGGCTAAAGAATGTTGCGTCAAAACGTTCTTTATGGAATGTTTTGCGACTAAACAAATAGGCAAGAAATGCCACAATTGCTGTCACAGAAGTAAAAAAGCAACTAGCTACTGCAACATTATTAGCATCGTTTGTATTATGAAAGATATATAGAGCAATGAACAATATTGTACTACCCAATATTGAACACAAGACACCAACTCCTATCAATTCCCACCAACGGAGAAGAACCGTCTTATTCATACCTCACGATTAGTTTTTTGCCACCGAATCCCCAACTGGCGATTATCATTCTCGTAGCTGACGGCAAAATAAAAAAACGTGGGATTCTACCTGTTACCCGTCCCACGAATCGAGGCCTTCGCATTGCCCAATGTAGTTGAACGAGCAACGTCGAAGCCCACGCCGATATGTATACACTTCTCCCTATACGGATATAAGACTCATCGCAAGACGCAATAAGCCATACCAGTAAAGGGATGCGAAATATATCACATCCCGAGGGCATCTACCGTTGCAATGCTCAAGACTACATTTGAAAGTTGCGAAGTTTCGATTCGTCAAGAACAAAGCGTCAAGTAAACGCCTTTATATTATGTCGTGATACCTTTATCCCACTTACCTTTTCTCCCATCTTAGCACAAGAAAGTCGCTTAAAGCGACTTCAAATGCCTCGACACGGCGTGAGCGAGTGTGGTATCGGTTGCAAAGGTAATGAAAAAAATGATTACTCACGTATTTTTAGTTGATTATTTTTCGTTGTTAGGATAAAAACTGTTGTTTGGGAACATTAAGAAGACTTATTGCGACCATACGCAGGAAAAGCATAAAGCCTAAATGAAGTAGTTGAGTTCGTAAAATGAAGTGGATGAGTTAGCCGACAGATATAGCTGCATTAGCCAACAGATATGGCTGAGTTAGCCGACAGATATAGCTGCGGCAGCTGATAGAGTTGAATCCGGTGGCTAATAGAGTCGAATCCGGTGGCAGATAGAGACGAATCCGGTGGCAGATAGAGACGAATCATCTTGTTCAATGAACCACAATATTCTCTACCATCAAACCTTCATTCACCCCCTAGCTTATACATTTTCGAAGTTTTCGCAAGCTCTTTCCTGGTTTTCTTTAAGACTCTAATCTTTTTAAAACATCCAAAAAGAGCTTGGGAATCTCCTTATCCTATGCTTTCTCTGTTATTACCAGCACATGGCTTTCGTCACTCAATGTGGTGGCGAAGATATAGGTTTCGCCACCATCCTTCAGCTTCAATCGCTTGCGCAATTCCGCTACGGAGAGGGGGAAGTTGCGGGTAGCGATGTTCGCCTTGGTAATTCCTGACAGATGGCGCTTCAACTCCTTTTTATTAAAGGAGGATACGGCGATGATGCGGAAACTTCTGCCGGGGAAGACGGCGATAGGATCACGGCTCACGAAGAGATGACTGTTCTTGGAAAGCATCCTGGCTCCATATCGCTCAGATAAGACGCTGAAACAGCCGGCTTTCATCAGAGAGGCATTCGGCTCGTAAAGATACTGCATCTCTTCAAGCGTGAATGGGGCTATCTTCACCGAAGAAGACTCCATATCCAACTCATCGCAGACGAAGGACTGGGCATCATTGACACAATAAATGCGGAGATTGCCCATATTTCGAGCTGACAGCACTAAAAGGAGTTCCTTGCACTCATTATTCACGGAGATAATATGAACCTCTTGTACGCAGTTTAATTCGCTTACCGCACGGTGCCAGTCAAGCATCGGAGAGAGTTTGATGATGACGTAATCTGCCTTCGAAAGCATTTCTTCCTGCAAAAGGGTTACATCGGGCGTACAATCTTTCAAGGATACTACCTTGTTGCCCGCATCGTCTCTACGGGCTGGATCGATAAAGATCAGCTTAAGACCAAGGTTGGTCTTAAGTAATGACCGAGACTGGTCTTCAGTTATGCCTAAAGAATCTAATGCAGCAGCCTCTTTCTTTGAAGCAAAAGAATGCAGAACCTCTATTCCGTCTCCATTCTTCACGATAGCATTCTTCAAACCCAACCGCCCAAAGTTTTCCTTCGCTGCTTCACAGAGATGAGCCTGACGCTCCACATACATCGACTTCACGCCCAATCGGGAAGCGATGTAAGAGAAGTCTACTCCGAAGCCGCCGGTCAGGTCAACAAACCCGATTTCATCAGAAAAATCTCCTTCATGAGGCTCTTCTTTTATTTCATTAACATTCTCTTTTGATTCTGTTAATATCTGTTGCTTTTTGCAAGTAGCTTCATTTTTGGCGAATTCTGAATCAACCGCCCCTTTGCCCGCAAATTCGCAATTTTCAGAAAGATGAAGATTTGAGGCGTTTTCGCTCTCCTTCTCCTTTTCTTCTCCGTTTTCGGATGATGAAGGAGACAAACCGAGCAGTCGGGCAGCGAGTTCAGCCTTGTAAAGTGCCGTTTGCTCTGACGAACATTGCTCCATCGAAATATGAGGGGGATAGATAATGCCATCGATGCTTGCCCAACGGGGCAGTTTCACACGAGCCATCTTTCGCCCACGAATCTGGTCGAGAGCGAAAGGCATATCTACCTCAGGATACTTGCTGCCGAGGAAAGCCAACTGGCGCACATCATCGTCCTGATGCTGGCGGATAAAATCAAGCGTTGCTTGGTTCATTATTTCTGTTGAGTGATTCGTCATTACATTACCTATTCTTAATAACCGCAAATTTACGATATTCTGATGAGATTACAAAATATTTCTCAGAATATCTGATAATTTATGTCGGGATGCACCAAAAACAGGATGCTCTCGGCTATAATCTACCCCTTTTCCTGGCTATATGATTCTAACAGCAGGCATAAATAAATACATAACTATCGGAGATAGAACAACTGACTAGGAAAAACAGAAGGCTGGCAGAAGAAAAACAGCATACTGGCAAAAGGCAAACAGCCGACTAGCGCAACAGAGGCTA
>ENA-OPEX01000287-OPEX01000287.1-human-gut-metagenome-genome-assembly--contig:-NODE-287-length-11427-cov-3.250352_pt1 | contig 11427 bp, 8 predicted proteins | sample MGYA00241303_ERZ501540 | MGnify/ENA primary metagenome ERZ501540 (study PRJEB25962, sample SAMEA2042431) | human gut metagenome | biome: human gut; feature: human-associated habitat; material: faeces...
ATAGCCAAATAATTATTTTGTTTTTCGCTTAAAATACAGTAACTTTGCACCCCGAAAGTAAAAAGAGTATGAGAAATTTGACCAATGCCGAACTGGCACAGATACTGGATAAGGATATATTTCATAAGATTTCAGAGGCAGCAGATGGGCTGTCTGTGGAGTGTTATGTAGTAGGTGGATATGTGCGTGACCTCTTCCTGGAGCGACCTTCCAATGATATTGATGTCGTTGTGGTTGGTAGCGGTATAGAGGTAGCTTCTGCCTTGAAGAAGATGCTCGGAAGAAAGGCGCATCTCTCTGTGTTCCGTAATTTCGGAACAGCACAAGTGAAGTATCAGGATACTGAAGTGGAGTTTGTCGGCGCCCGTAAGGAGAGCTATCAGCGCGATTCCAGAAAGCCTATTGTGGAAGATGGAACGCTGGAGGATGACCAGAACCGCCGCGACTTTACCATCAATGCAATGGCTATCTGCCTGAACAAAGACCGTTTTGGAGAACTCGTAGATCCTTTTGATGGTGTCTACGATATGGAAGATGGCATTATTGCCACTCCGCTCGACCCGGATATCACTTTTTCTGATGACCCGCTGCGTATGATGCGTTGCGTGCGTTTCGCTACCCAACTCAATTTCCAGATAGAGGAGGAGACCTATGATGCACTCTCCCGCAATGCCGAGCGCCTGAAGATTATCAGTGCTGAGCGAATCTGCGACGAGATGAACAAGATTATGCTCTCCAAGCACCCAAGCAGCGGTTTCTATTACCTGAAAGATACAGGTTTGCTCGATCTCATTCTGCCAGAACTGGTTGCGATGGACAAGGTGGAAACACGTAACGGCAGGGCACATAAGAATAATTACGACCATACGATGGAGGTGCTCGAGAATGTGTGCAAGCATTCAGATAACCTCTGGCTCCGCTGGGCTGCTCTCTTCCACGACATCGGTAAACCGAAGAGCAAGCGCTGGGACAACAATATCGGCTGGACATTCCACAGTCATAATATAATAGGTGCAAAGATGATTCCGGGTATCTTCCGCCGTATGAAACTTCCGATGGATGCGAAGATGAAGTATGTGCAGAAACTGGTAGAACTCCACATGCGTCCGATTGTGATTGCTGATGAGGAGGTTACCGACAGTGCCGTTCGCCGCCTGCTGAATGATGCCGGCGATGACATCAACGACCTGATGACGCTCTGCGAGGCTGATATTACCAGCAAGAACCAGGTGCGCAAGCAGCGTTTCCTGGATAATTTCAAGATGGTGCGCGAGAAACTGGTTGATCTGCAGGAACGTGATTATAAGCGACTTCTCCAGCCATGCATCGATGGTAATGAAATTATGGAGATGTTCCATCTTACACCTTGCCGCGAGGTAGGCACCCTGAAGCAGTATCTCAAGGATGCTGTATTGGATAATAAGGTGGCTAATGAGCGTGAACCGTTGATGGAACTTCTGATGAAGAAGGCTCAGGAGATGGGATTGGTAAATGCAGAAAACTCAAAATAGAGAATAATTTTTGTTAAATAACGGCTCCTAGCGAGCCGTTATTCATTTATTATTAGTACTTTTGCACCGCTTTTAAAACTTAAAGGCGCATAAAAGTTTTCGTTAGAGGACGGAAAGAACTTTTGAATAAGAGAAGATAAAAGATTAAATAATAAATTTATAATATAAAAATAGGTATGAAAATTAAAAGCGTTTTGTTTGTTGCAGCAGTTTGTGTTCTTGCTGCGTTGACATCATGTGGTGGAAGTAAGAAGGGCGGTCTGCCTGACTTCAGCGATGATGAGTTCGCTGTGGCTACTATCGGTACTTCCAGCGCCGCATTGCAGACTACCTATCCTGCTACCATCAAGGGTATCCAGGATGTAGAGGTACGTCCTAAGGTTTCTGGTTTTATCACTAAGGTTTTTGTACACGAGGGACAGACTGTATCAGCAGGTCAGGCTTTGTTCTCTATTGATAGCGAGACCTATCAGGCTGCTGTCCGTTCTGCAGCTGCCGCTGTAAACACAGCTAAGGCACAGGCTAATACAGCCAAGTTGACCTATCAGAACAATAAAAAATTGTATGATAGCAAGATTATCGGTGAATTTGAACTCTCTACAGCAGCTAACAGCTATGCAACAGCTAAGGCTCAGGTAGCTCAGGCAGAGGCAGCATTGGCTTCAGCCCGCGAGCAGTTGGCTTGGTGTACCGTTACCAGTCCTTCTGCTGGTGTAGTAGGTAGTCTTCCTTTCAAGGTAGGTGCTCTGGTAAGTGCTTCTGGTCAGGCTCTTACTACCGTTTCCAATATCAGCACTATGGAGGTATTCTTCTCACTCTCTGAGTCTCAGATCTTGAGCATGTCTAAGACCAATGGTGGCATTCAGGCAGCCATCGCAGCGTTCCCAGCTGTTAAGTTGCAGTTGGCAGACGGTTCTATCTATAATCACCCGGGTAAGGTGGTTAAGATGAGTGGTGTCATCGATGCTACTTCCGGTTCTATCTCTCTCATCGCTCACTTCGCTAACCCAGAGAAGTTGCTGAAGAGTGGTGGTGCAGGTTCTATCGTGGTTCCTAACGATCATAACAGCGCTATCGTTATCCCTCAGGAGGCTTGCTCTCAGGTTCAGGATAAGATCTTCGTTTACATCGTAACCAAGGATAACAAGGTGAAGTATTCTGAGATCAAGGTAAATCCACAGGATGATGGCAAGAACTATATCGTAACTTCTGGTCTTCACGTAGGCGACCGTGTGGTAGTAAAGGGCATTACCAAGTTGGCCGATGGTCAGCAAATCAAGCCTATCACCGTAGAACGTTACAATCAGAAAATTGCTGAGGCTGCCAAGATGGCTGAGTCGCAGGATAATGCACATGAGTTTGCAAAAACCATGAGCGGTAAGTAAATTATAAATAATCAACAAGAATAAAAGAATGAACGTGTGTGATTCCTGCAACGGAAGAATGCATGATACATTATAATTTATAATTTAAATCAAGATTATGACATTTACAAACTTCATAAAGCGCCCAGTGCTTTCGACGGTGGTTTCCATCTTCTTCGTCTTGCTGGGTATTATCGGCTTGGTATCGCTGCCTATCGAGCAGTATCCGAATATCGCGCCGCCTACCATCACGGTAACTGCTACCTATACGGGTGCAGATGCCCAGACGGTGTTGAACTCTGTCGTTGCTCCGCTGGAGGAGAGTATCAACGGTGTGGAGAACATGACTTATATGACCTCTTCTGCGTCTAACTCTGGTTTTGCTCAGATCACCGTTTACTTCAAGCAGGGTTCCGACCCAGATATGGCTGCGGTCAACGTACAGAACCGTGTATCTCAGGCGCAGTCTCTGCTGCCTGCCGAGGTTACCAAGGTGGGTGTCACTGTAACCAAGCGTCAGAGTTCTAACGTTATCATGTTCGCTCTGACTACAGACGATGGCCGTTACGACGACCAGTTTGTTACCAACTACGCCCTGATCAACGTCATTCCTCAGTTGAAGCGTATCAGTGGTGTGGGTGATGTGCATAGCCCTTCTACCCGTAACTACTCTATGCGTATCTGGTTGAAGCCAGAGAAGATGAAGGAGTTCGGACTGGTTCCTTCTGATGTTTCTCAGGCTTTGGCAGAGCAGAATATCGAGGCTGCTCCTGGTAGCTTTGGTGAAAGCTCTGATATGCAGTATGAATATACCTTGCGCTACAAGGGTCGTTTGAAGACTCCAATGGAGTATGAGAACATCCTCATCAAGAGTAATACTTCCGGTCAGACGCTCCGTCTGGGCGAAATTGCCAAGGTTGAGTTGGGTGGTTTGCAGTATAACGTAAACCTGCTCAATGATGGTCAGCCTGCCGTGCTGGGTATGGTTCAGCAGATTGCCGGTTCCAACGCTACCCAGATTGCCAGCGACGTAAAGAAATCGCTTGATGAACTGGAGAAGAGTTATCCTCCTGGGTTGAAGAATGTCATCCTGATGGATGTTACTGAGTTCTTGTTCGCATCTATCGAGGAAGTTATCTTCACCTTGATCATCACCCTGGTACTGGTGTTCATCGTAGTGTATATCTTCTTGCAGGACTTCCGTTCTACGTTGATTCCTATGATTGCCGTGCCTGTGGCTCTGGTCGGTACGTTCCTCTTCCTCTGGATCTTCGGATTCTCCATCAACCTGCTTACGCTGTCAGCCCTGCTGCTGGCTATTGCGATTGTGGTCGATGATGCCATCGTGGTAGTAGAGGCGGTTCACGCCAAGCTCGACCAGGGTTACAAGAGTGCCCTTACTGCAGCTATCGATGCGATGAACGAAATTTCCAGCGCCATCATCTCTATTACATTGGTGATGTCTGCCGTGTTCGTTCCTGTATCATTCATCGGTGGTACTTCCGGTTACTTCTACCGTGAGTTCGGTGTAACCATGGCTGTATCTATCGTTATTTCGGCTATCAATGCGTTGACGCTGTCTCCTGCACTCTGTGCCGTGTTGCTGAAGCCACACGAGGAGGGTCACGAGAAGAAGATGTCTTTCATCGACCGATTCCACGCTGGATTCAACTATCAGTTTGATAAGATTACCAATAAATATAAAGGTGGTGTCAAGTGGGTTATCAATCATGGCATCATCGCTGGTAGCCTCGTGGCTGTCAGTATCGTAGGTCTGGTTGCCCTGATGGGTACTACCAAGACGGGTCTGGTGCCTGATGAGGATACCGGTACTATCTTCGCTTGTATCTCTACAGCTCCTGGTACTTCTCAGGAACGCACAGCCGAGGTCGTTAAGCAGGTAGATAAGATGCTGGCTAGTAACCCAGCCATCGCAACCCGTAACGCCATCATGGGTTATAGCTTTATCGGTGGTGCCGGTTCTAACCAGGGTACCATCATCGTGAAGCTGAAGCCATTCGAGGAGCGTCCGGGTGGATTCTTCCATCGTATCAAGGAGGCTTGTACAGGTGGCGGTATTGAGGCGCTGTTTGTCAACCCTATGGAATATACTTCTGTGTTGGGTATGATCTACAAGCAGACTGCTACGATCAAAGATGCACAGGTTCTTGCCTTTGCTCCACCTATGATTTCCGGTTTCTCTATGCAGAATGGTATTACCATGACTATGCAGGATAAGACCGGTGGTGACTTGAATAAGTTCTTTGATAATGTGAAGAAGTTCCTGGCTGAGTTGAACAAGCGTCCTGAGATTCAGACCGCTCAGACTCAGTACAACCCTAACTATCCTCAGTATATGGTAGATGTAGATGTTGCCAAGACCAAGCAGGCTGGTATCTCTCCATCAACAGTATTGTCTGTCATGCAGGGTTATCTTGGTGGTCTCTACGCATCTAACTTCAATGCCTACGGTAAGCTCTACCGTGTCATGATTCAGGCTGGACCTGAGAGTCGTATGCGTCCAGACGATCTGAGCAAGATTTATGTACGTTGTGCTGATGGCACCATGTCTCCTGTAAGCGAGTTCGTGAACTTGAAGAAGGTTTATGGTCCAGCAAACATCACCCGATTCAACCTGTTTACCTCTATGGATGTATCTGTAACTCCTAACAGCGGTTACTCTACCGGTGACGGTATGAAGGCGATTGCTGAGGTTGCCAAGGAGACATTGCCAGAGGGTTACGGCTATGAGTACTCTGGTTTGACCCGTTCTGAGGCTGAGTCCAGCAACTCTACAGGTTTGATCTTCGCACTCTGTATCGTATTCGTTTACCTCATCTTGAGTGCCCAGTACGAGAGTTATATCTTGCCATTGTCTGTAGTATTGTCTATCCCATTCGGTTTGGCAGGTGCGTTCATCTTCACTAACCTCTTCGGTCACTCTAACGATATCTACATGCAGATTTCGTTGATTATGTTGATCGGTCTGTTGGCAAAGAACGCCATCCTTATCGTACAGTTCGCCCTCGAGCGTCGTCGTACGGGTATGGCTATCAAGTACTCAGCTATCCTGGGTGCCGGTGCCCGTCTCCGTCCTATCCTGATGACCTCTCTGGCGATGGTTATCGGTCTGTTGCCTCTGATGTTCGCATCAGGTGTAGGTAAGAATGGTAACCAGACCCTGGGTGCTGCCGCTGTAGGTGGTATGTTGCTCGGTACTATCTGTCAGATCTTCGTGGTTCCTGCTCTCTTCGCAGTCTTCCAGTGGTTGCAGGAGAAGTTGACCCCAATGAAGTTCGAGGATGAGTTGAACGAGGAGGTAGCTGCCGAGTTGGAGCAGTATGCCAACGCAGCTCACCACAAGAAGGGTATCGAGAAGAAGTAATAACGCAATGTAACTTCAAAGGAAACAATGAAAAAGAATTTAAATATCATCATATTGGGTCTCGCAGCGCTCTCCCTGAGCAGCTGCAAGACTCTCTACGGAAAGTATGAGCGTCCGGATGTGAAGACCAGCGGTATCGTTCGCGATGTAGCTTCTGATACAGATACATTGGCTGTAAAGGATACTACTACCTTCGCCAATATCCCTTGGCGCAGTGTCTTTACCGACCCTCAGCTCCAATCAATCATTGAGAAGGGATTGAACAACAATGTCAACCTCCTCAATGCGGCTTTGAACGTGAAGATGGCAGAGGAGCAGTTGAAGTGTGCTAAGTTGGCATTCGTGCCTGCCTTGTCTTTCACTCCTCAGGGAACTATCGCTTCCTGGGATGGTAACGCTGCTACCAAGACTTACACGATGCCTGTTACAGCCAGCTGGATGGTAGACCTCTTCGGCAACCTGCTCTCTCAGAAGCGTGGTGCCCAGATGGCGCTGCTCCAGTTGCAGGATTATCAGGTATCTGTCAAGACCAACCTCATCGCCAACATCGCCAACATGTATTATACTCTGTTGATGCTCGACAAGCAGGTGGAGTTGGTTAACAATATGGAAGGATTGACCAAGGATACTTGGGAGACTATGCAGAAGATGCACGATCTCAGATTGGGTTACCGTACACCAGCCATCCAATCAGCTGAGTCTAACTACTATTCTGTATTGACCCAGAAGACCGATCTGTTGCGCCAGATTCGTGAGACAGAGAACTCTCTGAGTCTGCTCATCGGCGACCAGGCACATAGCATCGCCCGTGGCAAGTTGGATAACCAGAGTCTTCCATCTAATTTCTCAACCGGAGTAGGCATCCAGTTGCTCAACAACCGTGCTGATGTCCACGCAGCCGAGATGAATCTTGCCCAGTGCTTCTATGGTGTAGAGACCGCCCGCAGCAAGTTCTATCCATCTATCACCATTTCCGGTACAGGTGCCTTCACCAATTCAGGTGGTTCGGGCATCGTGAACCCAGGTAAGTGGTTGCTCTCAGCAGTAGGTTCTCTTACCCAGCCAATCTTCCAGAACGGCCGTATCATTGCCGGTTTGAAGGTGGCTAAGATGCAGTATGAGCAGGCTTACAACACCTGGCAGAATACCGTGCTGAAGGCTGGTAGCGAGGTGAGCAATGCGCTTGTTCTCTACAATTACTCTGATGAGAAGAGCAAGATAGAGCAGAAGCGAATAGAAGTACTCGAGAAGAATGTAGAATCTACCAAGGAATTGATGGGTATTGCAGGCAGCTCTTACCTTGAAATCATCCAGGCACAGTCTTCACTCCTCAACGTACAGCTTTCTAAGGTAGCTGATGACTTCAACAAGATGCAGGCAGTAGTAAATCTCTACTATGCATTGGGTGGAGGAGCTAAGTAGTTTATAGTTAATAATTAATAGTTTATAGTTATGGCTAGTATAATAAGTCCAAAGGCAGAGGTTTCTCCAAAGGCTAAGATTGGAGACAACTGCAAGATATATCCATTCGTCTATATCGAGGACGATGTGGTCATCGGCGACAACTGTACCATCTATCCATTCGTGAGCATCATGAACGGTACTCGCATGGGTAATAATAATAAGGTGTTCCAGGCAGCCGTTATCGCTGCCCTCCCACAGGACTTCCACTTTACAGGTGAGGAGAGTGAGGTAGTAATCGGCGATAACAATACCATCCGTGAGAACGTGGTTATCAACCGTGGTACCCATAAGGGCGGCAAGACCGTTCTGGGCAACAACAACTTCCTGATGGAAGGTGCCCATATCTCTCACGATACCGTAATCGGCAACGGTTGCGTATTCGGTTATGGTACCAAAATTGCGGGCGACTGCGTGATTGGTAACGGTGTCATCTACTCAACATCTGTAGTAGAGAACGCCAAGACCCGAGTAGGCGACCTGGCGATGATTCAGGCAGGTACTACCTTCTCTAAGGATATTCCTCCTTATATCATTGCCGGTGGAAAGCCTGTGAAGTATGCAGGTCCTAACACCATCATCATGGAAGCAGCCGAGCTTACCGAGAAGGTTCGCAAGCATATTGCTAATGCCTACCGTTTGGTATTCCATGGTCAGACATCCCTCTTCGATGCCATCAACCAGATCAAGGATCAGGTGCCAGATGGACCGGAGATTCAGAACATCATCCAGTTCCTGGAGAGTTCAGAGAAGGGTGTCATCACTAAGATGTAATGAATGTACATAAAGGGATTTACCATCCCGAATAGTAAATTTTCATTTAGTAAATTCAAGTCATACCTATTTGAATTTTACTTATTATGTGAAGGGCTGGCCGTGAGGTTGGCCCTTTTCCTTTTTCAATTGAACTTAACTTTTGCCTGTGGTTCGATTAATTAATTGAATAAATGTAAATAAATGCTATTTTATTTTGTAATCTCTTCGTTTATGCGTATCTTTGCAGACAATTTGGGTCATTGTGCCCTTTTGGTTTTAAGTTAGTAAAGATTTTTAAAAATGAGAAAGAAACAATATAAGCCTAGCAATCATCGTGGATTGCAGGTCATTACTTTGTGTATCAGTACCGCTATGGTGCTCATTTTGTTGGGATTAGTTATCTTCTCTGTCCTCATGGGACGTAATCTCTCTTCCTATGTGAAGGAGAATCTCGTGGTACAGGTGATGCTCGAACAGGATATGACTAACCCGGAGGGATTGCAGATGTGTAAACGCCTGAATGCAAGACCTTATGTCAATACGCTGACTTATATCACCAAGGAAGAGGCACTGAAAGAAGCTACCCGCGATTTGGGTACCAACCCGAGCGAGTTTGCCGGTGTCAACCCTTTCCAGCCTTCCATAGAGATTACGACGAAGGCAGATTACGCGAACAATGATTCATTGAAGTGGATTACTAAGGAACTGAAGGCATTCCCACGTGTTACCGAGGTTACTTATCAGCACGACCTGATAGAACAGGTGAACAATTCGTTGGCAAAGATCAGTATCGGATTGCTGATTGTAGCAGCCCTGCTCACCTTTATCTCGTTCTCGCTGATTAACAATACGGTGCGTCTGGGCATCTATGCCCGCCGTTTCTCCATCCATACGATGAAGCTGGTAGGTGCATCCTGGGGCTTTATCCGCCGTCCGTTCCTGCGCAGGGCAATGCTTGTGGGCGTTGTTTCAGCCCTGCTGGCAGATGGTTTCCTGGGCGGTTGTCTCTATGTATGGTCGCTCCACGAACCGGAACTGATGAATGTTTTGGGCTGGCAGGAACTTGCCATCACCGGCGGCTCCGTCTTCCTCTTCGGTATCATCATCACCGCCTTCTGCGCCTGCATCTCGGTCAATAAGTTCCTGAAGATGAAGGCGGGAGACCTTTATAAGATTTAGTTAATAGTTAAAAGTTAATAGTTTATAGCAATCTTGCTATCAACATTCAACACTCAACATTCAACATTAAAAAAAATGGATAAGAAGAATTTAGCATTCGACAAGATGAACTTTATCTTGTTAGGCATTGGAATGGCGATTATCATCATCGGTTTTCTGCTGATGAGTGGCGCCGGTTCTAACGAGCATACCTTCGATACTGATATTTTCAGTACCCGTCGTATCGTTGTAGCACCAACCGTAACATTGATAGGTTTCCTTTCAATCATCTATGCGGTGATTCATAAACCGAAAGACAATGAATAATTTATAATTAATATACATATTATTATTAGATGGATTTTATTCAGACTATCATTATCTCTATCGTAGAGGGACTGACCGAGTTCTTGCCTGTATCCAGTACGGGCCACATGATTATAGCCGAAAATTTGCTGGGTGTAGATATCCAGGATAAGTTTGTCAACGCCTTTACTGTCATCATCCAGTTTGGCGCCATCCTTTCTGTCATCTGTCTGTATTGGAAGAGATTCTTCTATCCAGAGGCTGTGAAGACCGGTGAGAAGACCTATTTGAAGGCTATGTTCGATTTCTATGCCCGTCTGGTTGTAGGTACCTTGCCTGCCGTGGTATTGGGTCTTGCCTTCAATGATTTCATCGAGTCAAACCTTGGCAATGTACAGCTGGTGGGTTGGATGCTTGTCATCGGCGGTATTTTCATGCTCTTCTGCGATAAGATATTCAATAAAGGCAGCGAACAGACCAAGCTTACTTACAAGCGTGCCCTGATTATCGGTTTTATCCAGTGTATAGCGATGATTCCTGGTGTATCGCGCTCCATGTCAACCATCGTGGGTGGTATGTCCCAGCGTCTTACCCGCAAGGCAGCAGCCGAGTTCTCATTCTTCCTGGCAGTGCCAACCATGTTTGGCGCCACCTGTCTTGAGGTTTATAAGCTCATCAGCCATGGCGGCGGCTCATTGCTCACCCAGGGCAACAACCTGTTCACATTGATATTAGGCTCAGTGGTAGCATTCATCGTTGCCATTCTCGCCATCAAGTTTTTCATCAATTATGTCACCAAGTACGGTTTTGCAGCTTTCGGCTGGTACCGTATCGTAGTAGGACTTATCATTATCATCTGCGGCCTTTGCGGTGTAGATATGCAGATGGTTGACTAAACATAAACTATGGATTTCAGAAAAGGAGAAATTTTTGCCATCGACAAGCCTTATCGCATGTCGAGTTTCGGAGCCCTGGCACATGTTCGCTATCTGCTCAGCAAGAAGCTCGGTTTTAAGGTGAAGATAGGACATGCCGGTACGCTCGATCCCCTTGCCACTGGCGTGCTGGTGCTCTGCACCGGTAAATGTACCAAGCAGATAGAACAGCTGCAGACCCATACCAAGGAGTATACAGCTACCCTGCAGCTCGGTGCTACTACCGCCAGCTACGATAAGGAACACAGCGTGAATCACACCTATCCTACGGAGCATATCACCCGCCAGCTGGTGGAGGAAACGCTCAAGCAGTTTGTGGGCGAGATTCAGCAGGTTCCGCCTACCTACAGCGCCGTAAAGGTGAATGGCGACCGCTCTTATGCCTTGCGCCGAGCAGGCGAAGAGGTTCAGCTCAAGCCGAAGACCGTGCGTGTAGACGAGATAGAACTCACCGATTATAACGATGAGGAGAAGACCGCCAGCATCCGTGTGGTTTGCGGCAAAGGTACTTATATCCGCTCCCTCGCCCGTGATATCGGCAGGGCTCTCGA
>ENA-OPEX01000299-OPEX01000299.1-human-gut-metagenome-genome-assembly--contig:-NODE-299-length-10806-cov-2.841503_pt1 | contig 10806 bp, 10 predicted proteins | sample MGYA00241303_ERZ501540 | MGnify/ENA primary metagenome ERZ501540 (study PRJEB25962, sample SAMEA2042431) | human gut metagenome | biome: human gut; feature: human-associated habitat; material: faeces...
GGGGGGGGGGGGAGCCTATAAGCGAGATAAAAAACGATTCTATGCGCAAAAACGTGGGTATCGTTCAGCAAGACGTGTTCTTGTTTACGGGTACGTTCAAGCAAAACATCGCCTACGGCAAAGAGAACGCCACCGACGAGGAAATTATCGAGGCGGCAAAGAAAGCCGACATAGACGCATATATCAGAAGTTTGCCCGACGGCTACGACACGCAAATAGGCGAGAGAGGCGTCAAACTTTCGGGCGGTCAGAAACAAAGGTTGAGTATTGCGCGCGTGTTCCTCAAAAATCCGTCCATTCTCATTCTTGACGAAGCGACGAGCGCACTCGACAACACCACGGAAGCGATTATACAAAAGGCGCTCTTTGAACTTTGCAAGGGGAGAACGACAATCGTCGTCGCGCACAGACTTTCGACCGTTCGCAAAGCGGATTGTATCGTTGTGATAGACGGCGGCAAAATCGTCGAGCAAGGCACGCACGACCAACTCATAGAAAAGGGCGGTGTGTATGAGAAACTGTATCAATCGCAATTTGTCGACGATATAGACTTGGACGTGAATATCAATTAATAATTGATTTGCGCCGAATGGCACGGAAAATTAATAATTAATAATTAATAATGAATAATTAATAATTGCGGAAGGCAGAGCCTTAAATAAACGAAGAAATAATCTCACTCATTTTCGAGTGAGATTTTTTTTGTTTGCCTTTTTTATTTTTCGGCGACGATTGCAATCCATTTGCCGTTTTCGTTGACATCTGTGCGGATTTTCTTGAATCCCGCTTTCTTCAAGAAGGATTCGAGTTGATGTTTGGTGTAAACTTGAAAGCCGATTTCGGCAAGATACGCTTCGATTCCGTCGCTCGTTTGCGTTTCGTTGACGATTAGGAATTGTCCGCCTTTTTTGAGAGTGCGATACACTTCCGATATGCCTTTTTCAATATTCCAAAAGTGCACGGATTCGACTGCGGTCACAAGGTCGAAAAGATTGCTTGCGAAGGGAAGTGCTTCTACGCTGCCTTGCACCACTTGCAAACGTCCCGATTTCACCGCGCGGCGATTTGTGCGAGTGGACATCTTTACGCTCTCTGCGGATTGGTCTACGCCGATTGCGTTGACTTGTTTCGATTGATTGAGTATGCGTTTAAGGTTTTTACCGCCACCGCAACCCACGTCGAGAACGAGTCTTTTTCTTTGGAAAAAGACGTGCGACAATCCCCACGTCGAAAGTAGGGAATAGCGGTTGTTCATACCTCTTAATTGCGCGCGACCGTATCTGTTGGATTCGGGGCATTTTACGTTTTGCAAAAATCTTAACGTGCGATCGGTTTTCATTTGTATATCCTTTTATATCCTTAACCTGAAATAAATTTCATATTTGATTATATCACGTCTGAAAAATATGTCAATAAAAACTAAATATAGTTAAAAAACGATAGCATAGAAATTAATAATTAATAATGAATAATTAATAATTGAGGGTGGGTTGCACCCACACCCGAATTTGAATTGAATAAAATATGCTCGTTTGCATTAAAAAATAGTGGATATTCCTATCGCACGTCGTGCGGAGCGATAGCGATAGTTGCTCGTTGATTATTTTGAGAGCGCAGAGGGAAGCACGGATTCGAACACGGCGACCTTTTGTTCACCCCACAAAACAATGCTGTTTTGCGGGGACCCCGAAGAAATAATCTGCAGGTACTCGTGGTCAAAATGTGTCCGTATGCATTAAAAGAGGGGCATCCCCATCGCACGGCGCGCGGAATGACATCATGAGTTGCGTGTCGCTCGTTTTGAGAGCGCAGAGGGCGAAAGGGGAAAAGCGACAAATTGCGAATAAAAGACAAAAGGCACCGCTTTGCGATGCCTTTGTCAATTTGAGCAATTTGGAGCTAGTGGCCGGATTCGAACCGGCGACCTGCTGATTACGAATCAGCTGCTCTACCTGCTGAGCCACACTAGCAAATTCAAATTGCTTTTTGGATTATAACAAACTTCAAACGAAAATGCAATCTATTTTTCGCATTATATCAAAAATTATTGGTTATAATTCAATCCTCACGCTCGCGAAAACTATATTGCTACGCTCGTATCGCAGTTTTGCAACTTTGATATGCCTATATGTATCTTCTGTTTGTATTGTTTGGCAACGCTCGTGCGACTTCATTTTTGCGTGCTTGCGCCGCCGATATGCTTTTTTGAATATTCAGTGCGCAACGGTGACGATACGCTATACGCGCGTATTTAAGTTGTATATATATTTTTTTATTCGTAATAATCAATATAACGTCATAACGTCCGCAAAAACAGGCGGGGTTCGAGATAGGCGGAATCACCATTGAAAAAATATAAAAAATAACAAAAAATGTAAAAAAATATGTGCTAAAAGTATTGACATTTAGCAAAAGAGGACATATACTGTTAGCAATCAAAGCGAAAGACTGCTAAAAGTCATAGCGAGGAAAGACGTTATGGGAAAAGAGTTGACTGAAAGGAAAAAAAGAATATTGCACGCATTGGTTGACCTGTATATATCTACGGGACAACCCGTGTCCAGTTCGGATATTCAAAGCAAGTATTTGCCCGAAGTCAGTTCTGCGACCGTGAGGGCGGAACTCAGCGCGCTCGAAGCACTCGGATATATCGAACAACCGCACACGTCGGCAGGACGCATTCCGCTCAAAGACGCTTACAAGTTCTATGTCGAAAGCATAAGTTCGTTTGAGGGCAATATGCTCACCGACCAAGAAACCGCACTCATTCGCGACAGATTTATGAACAAACTCGGCAAAATCCAGGATATATCCATAGAGGCGGCGAAGATAATAAGCGACGCGACGAATTACACGTCGTTCATCGTGGAAAAGAATGCGCAGGACGTCGTTATCGAGGAAATCAAACTCGTGCCGCTCAAAAACGGCAAGGCGGTCGTGCTTATCGTCACTGACAGCGGTATGATTGCCGACAAGGCGATAGACATTCCCGAGGACGTGAGAGCGGAATATATCGACACGGCAACCAAAGTGCTGAACAAGGTTTTCCAAGGCAGAAACATCAAGGATATTGACAGATTCGACCTTGCGGAAATCGACGTCGAGCTCAAAGGTTTCGAGGACATACTCGACGACGTGCTGGGAATACTTCGTATATACCTGTCCGAGCATAGCGACAGAAACGTATTTGTGGAAGGCGCGCTCAAAATGCTCGACTATCCCGAATACAACAACGTCGAGGACGCAAAAAACTTCCTCTCGGTTATATCCGACAAAGAGAACATCGGCGACTTGCTTTCGAGCGAGGACGGCTCAATCGAGTTCTCGGTGAGAATAGGCAAAGAGGAAAGGGGCGTCGATAAATGCGCAATCATCACGGCTTCGTACAAAGTGGGCGACGAGGTGGTCGGCGAGGCGGGCGTTATAGGCCCCGAACGTATGGACTACAAAAAGGTTATCGGCGTGCTCGATTGTATGAAGAAAACAATCGCGAGCGTGGTGAAAGACAAAAAGGATAACGAGGATTGAAATGAAAAACAAAGATAAATACGAAAACAAAAACGAAAATAAAGTCGAAAGCCAAAACGACGAGCAAGTAGAAGCGGAAGTCAAAGAGGACGAGAAAAGGTCTTTCGAGATAGACCGCGAGGGGCTTAGCGACGAGGAATACATCGCAGCACTCGAAGAAAAACTCGGACAGGCAATCGCAGAGGCAGAAACCTGCAAAGGTTTGACTCAAAGACTGCAAGCGGATTTCGACAACTATCGCAAGCGCAACAATTCCATTGCCGAAGATATGAAGCAACTCGGACAATCCATAGTGATTGAAAAGATGCTTTCCGTGCTTGACAACTGCGACCTCGCAAGAAAGTACGTTAAAGACGAAGCGGCTCTTACGGGATTCAATATGATGGAAAGTCAGATTCTCGGCGCGCTCGGCGGATTCGGACTTACCGAAGTCGACGCAATAGACAAAGACTTCGACGCAAAGTTTATGAGCGCGGTTGAAAGAGTCAAGGACGAGCAGAGACAAGGCAAAGTGGTCGAAGTGCTTGCAAAAGGATATATGCTCGGAACGAAACTTCTTAGACCGGCAAGCGTAAAAGTCGGATATTGGGAAGACTAAGCAAAGAGTATAGAAGCAAAACAATAAACAGTAAACAATAAAAAGATATTTCCGCAGCAATGCGAAAACATAAAAATATAAAGAAAATAAGTTTTCTTCCCGTCAAAGCGGGAAAAGGAGAAATAATATGGGAAAGATTATCGGTATTGACCTTGGTACGACAAACTCGTGCGTAGCAGTTATGGAAGGCGGTGAAGCGGTGGTTATCCCCAACGCCGAAGGTATGAGAACGACCCCGTCCGTCGTGGCGTTCACAAAGGACGGAGAAAGACTCGTCGGCGAAATCGCTAAACGTCAGGCGGTCGCAAACCCCGAACATACGGTAAGTTCCATCAAGAGAGAGATGGGTTCCGATTATAAAGTTAAAATCGAAAACAAAGAATATACGCCGCAAGAAATCTCGGCAATGATTTTGACCAAACTCAAAAACGATGCAGAGAAGTATCTCGGCGAAAAGGTTACGGAAGCGGTTATCACTGTTCCCGCATACTTCACGGACTCTCAACGTCAAGCAACCAAAGACGCAGGTAAGATTGCGGGCTTGGAAGTGAAACGTATCATCAACGAGCCTACGGCGGCGGCACTCGCTTACGGCATCGATAAGGACGAGAACAAGAATCAGAAAGTCCTCATCTTCGACCTCGGCGGCGGCACGTTCGACGTTTCTATCCTCGAACTCGGCGACGGCGTATTCGAAGTTCTTGCAACAGCAGGCAACAACCGTTTGGGCGGCGACGACTTCGACAAGCGCATTATGGACTGGATCACGAGCGAGTTCAAGAAAGAGCACGGCGTTGACCTCACCAAAGACAAGATGGCAATGCAACGTATCAAAGAAGCCGCAGAAAAGGCAAAGATCGACTTGTCCGGCGTGACCAAAGCGAAGATTTCGCTTCCGTTCATCGCAATGGAAAACGGCGTGCCTATGCACCTCGATATGGAACTTACCAGAGCAAAATTCGATTCGCTCACCGAAGACCTCGTCAAGGCAACGCAAGGTCCTATGCAACAAGCGCTCAAAGACGCAGGACTCAGTTACAACGACATCGCAAAGGTCATTATGGTCGGCGGTTCGACTCGTGTTCCCGCAGTGTACGAATCCGTTAAACGCATCACCGGCAAAGACCCGTATAAGGGAATCAACCCCGACGAGTGCGTGGCTCTCGGCGCGGCAATTCAAGGCGGCGTTCTCGCAGGCGAAGTGAAAGATATGCTTTTGCTCGACGTCACACCGTTGTCGCTCGGCATCGAAACGCTCGGCGGCGTATGCACCAAACTTATTGACAGAAACACCACCATTCCTACGAGCAAATCGCAAGTGTTCAGCACGGCGGCAGACAACCAAACCGCAGTCGACATTCACGTTTTGCAAGGCGAAAGACAATTTGCTCGCGACAATAAGACGCTCGGCAGATTCGAACTCGTCGGTATTGCACCCGCACCGCGCGGAATCCCGCAAATCGAAGTCACCTTCGACATCGACGCAAACGGTATCGTATCCGTCAAGGCTTGCGATAAGGCTACCGGCAAATCTCAATCCATTACCATCACCGCGTCTTCTAACCTCACCGAAGCGGACATCGACGCCGCTGTCAAGGACGCAGAGAAGTACGCAGAGGAAGACAAGAAGCGCAGAGCGGTCGTGGACGCAAAGAACAACGCAGAACAACTTATCTTCGCTGTCGATAAATTCGTAAGCGAAAACGGCGAGAAACTCGAAGAAGCAGACAAGACGCAAGTCACCGAAGCGACGAAGACCGCAACCGAAGAACTTGCAAAAGCAGAGAGCGAAGACGACGTGAAAGCGGTTGTCGAGAAATTGACGAAAGTCACCGACCCCATCTTCACGAAGTTCTATCAACAAAACCCCGAAGCGGCGGCAGAAGCGGCAAAGCAAGCGGGAATTAACCCCGAAGACTTCCAAGGCGGCGCAAATCCGGACGGCGGCGTAGACGGAACGGTTGACTGATAAAGGTCAAAACAATAACGAATCGAGGCGCAACGGGCAACCGTTGCGCCGAGACGTATAAAAGGAAACTCGATATTATAAAGAGTTATCGAGATAACGTGCCCAAAGCACCCAAATACGAATAAAGGCAACCCGATAGGGTTGAAGAATAGATTATGGCAGCAAAAAATTATTACGAAATACTCGGCGTCGAAAAGACGGCTACGGCAGACGAATTGAAACTTGCCTATCGTAAACTCGCAAAGAAATATCACCCCGATATGTACGTTTCGGCGAGCGAGCAGGAAAAGAAGGATGCAGAGGCGAAGTTTAAGGATATAAACCACGCCTACGAAGTGCTTTCCGACCCGCAAAAGCGCGCGGCATACGACACCTACGGCGACGAAAACGGACCGCAGGCAGGCGCGGGATTCGGCGGTTTTAGCGGATTCGGCAGCGGCGGTACGGGGGCAGGCGGATTCGGATTCGATATGGACGACATCTTTTCGTCAATCTTTTCGGGATTCGGCGGTGGCTCGTCGAGAGCGCAACGCGCAAACGCGCCTCAAAGAGGACAAGATATTCTCGTCGGCGTCAATCTTACGTTCGAGGAAGCGGCGTTCGGCACTCAAAAGACCGTCAACGTCAAGAGAGTTGAGAATTGCCCCGACTGCAAAGGTACGGGCGCAAAAGACGGTACGGCGTTCAAGGTCTGCTCGCAATGTAAGGGTAGCGGCAGAGTGACTATGACTCAACGCACGCCGTTCGGTCAAGTCAGCACGCAAGGCGTTTGCCCCACCTGTCACGGCACGGGCAAGATTATCACCGACAAGTGCACCTCTTGCGGCGGCGTAGGTCGCTTCGAAAAGGTGAGCGAAGTCAAGGTGAATATTCCTGCCGGTATCGATTCGGGTCAAAGAGTCAGATACGACAACGAAGGTCACGCAGGCTCGAACGGCGGCGAAAAGGGCGGCTTGTACGTCGAAGTCAGAGTCGCGCCTCACAAACTCTTTTCGAGAAACGGATTCGACGTGTTGCTCGAAGTGCCGATTTCAATCGTGGACGCAACGCTCGGCACGACTATCGAAGTGCCTACGCTTTACGGCAATAAAGAGGTCAAAATCCCCGAAGGAACGCAAAGCGGAACGGTGTTTACAATCAAGAATTACGGCATAAAGAAACTCAAAGGCACGGGCAAGGGCGATATGTTCGTCAAGGTCGTCGTTGAAGTTCCCAAGAGCGTGAGCAAGGAACAAAAAGAGTTCCTCAAACGCTTCGACCAGATTTCCGACCAGAAGAAACAATATCCGCTCAAAAAAGCGTACGACGAAAAGGCAAAATAAGATAAACCACACAAAAGCGGCAATCTAAACCGCTTAATGCGAGAGTATAACGAATGAAATACAAAACGATCACGGTTTTTACAAACCATAACGACGCCGACCTCATCTCGTCAGCAATGTTTGACGCAGGTGCGGGCGGCGTTTCTATTTTGGACAAACAAGACTTCCTCGACCTCGTAAAAAGCGACGTTATCTGGGACTACGTCGACGAAAGCGTTTTGCAGCAAAGCGAAGTGGTCAAGGTTTCCACAATGTACGAGCCCACCGACGCGGATTTTCTTGCCGCGCTCGAAGCGAATCTCGAGGAAATGAAGAAAAACGGCGTGCAATTCGGCGAAATACTGCTTGGCGAAATCGATGCCGCCGACTACGAAAACGAGTGGAAAAAGTACTATACTCCCATAAAAACGAAGAATATAACCATAGTTCCCACTTGGATAGAATATAAGGCGAGCGAGGGCGAAAAGATTATGCGCCTCGACCCCGGAATGGCGTTCGGCACGGGTTCGCACGCAACGACGAGAATGTGCCTCGAACTTATGGACGTCGAGGGCAAAGACGTCATCGACGTGGGGTGCGGAAGCGGCATTTTGGGCATTGCGGCAAAGATTTGCGGCGCAAAAAGCGTGTATATGTGCGACATCGACGAACAAGCGGTGGAATTTGCAAAGCGCAACGCCGAACTCAACAAAGTGGACGCAACCATAGAAAAAGCCGATTTGCTCGAAGGCGACCAACAAGCGGACTTCATATTCGCAAACATCACCGCCGACATACTTATGCGCTTTTCAAAGAGCATAGGCAAGCATTTGCGCCAAAACGGAACTATCGTGTTGTCGGGTATAATTGACACAAGACTCGACGAAGTGATACAATGTTATGAAGAAGCGGGCTACGAAATCGTCGAGCGTATTGCAATGGACGACTGGCGCGCGCTCAAACTCATAAGAAAACAAAATTAACCCGATTAGAATATGGAAATCAGAAGATTTTTTGTCAATCCGCAAGACGTTTGCGCAAACGGTGAAATCGTCGTTTCGGGCGACGAGTTTTTGCATATGACGAAAGTTCTTCGCTACAAAACGGGTTACAAAGCGATTGTCTGCGCAAACGACGGCATAGAAAGATACTGCACGATAAGGCAAATCGACCGCGACAAAGCGATTTTGTCGGTGGAAGATGAGAAAGTGCAGGACAAAAAGAGGGTGCACGTCACGCTGTTTGCAGGACTTTTGAAGAACAATAAACTCGATTTTGCAATTCAAAAGGCGGTCGAACTTGGAATAGACGAGGTTCGTCCGTTCTTGTCGAGCAATACGGCGGAAACCAAATTCGCAAAGGACAGGGCGGACAAAATCGCGCTCGAAGCCGCAAAACAATGCGGTTCGGCATATCTCACCAAAGTGGGAGAACTTTGCGATTTTCAAGATGTCGTAAAGTCGCTTAGCGACTTTGATAAAGTGCTGTTTGCATACGAGGGCGAGAAGAAAAACCGCATAAAAGATTGCGATTTGAGCGGGGAAAAGATTGCTTTGATTGTGGGCGCAGAGGGCGGCTTTACCCCCGAAGAAGCACAATTCGCAAAAGAATCGGGCGCGCAAATCGTGACGCTCGGCAGACGTATTTTGCGTGCGGAAACCGCCTCTATCGTGGCTTCCGCTTTACTTTTGGACACTCTGGGGGAACTTGATTATGAATGACAAACTTCCCAAAATATCCGTATTTACGCTGGGTTGCAAGGTCAATCAGTACGACACGGACGCAATGCTTGCGATTTTCGAGCACGCAGGCTTCGAAATTACCGAAGGACTTGAATATGCAGACGTTTACGTCATAAATTCTTGTGCAGTAACCGCCGAAGCAGAAAAAAAATCTCGTCAATCGGTGACAAGAATACTCAAAGTCAATCCAGGCGCAAAGATTTTCGTGTGCGGTTGCGCTTCTCAAAACAACTTTTCTCAGTTTGCAAAAAACAATGTTCAATACATATCGGGCAGCGACGGGAAACTCGATTTCGCTCGCAAAATCGTCACCGAATTTAAGGGTGAAGAAGCACAATTCGACAAAATCGTTCCCGATAAGTTCGACATAAGTTCGGTTTTCGAGGATAACGACGGAATCGTGAATCTTCGCACAAGGCATTTTATCAAGGTTCAGGACGGTTGCAACAACTTTTGCAGTTACTGCTTGATTCCTTACGTCAGAGGCAGAAGCCGCTCGCGCGCCATCGAGAGTATCGAAAGAGAACTCGACGAGGTGCAAAACGTCGCAAAAGAGGTGGTCGTAACAGGCATAAACCTTTCCGCATACGGCAAGGATAACGGCTCGTCGCTTACCGAACTTATGAAAATGCTCTCGAAGTACGATTTTGCCGTGCGACTCGGTTCGCTCGAAGTCGGCGTGGTGTCAAAAGAGTTTTTGGACGCGACGAAGGGCATAAAGAGATTCTGTCCGCATTTCCATTTGTCGTTGCAAAGCGGCGACGACAGAGTGCTCAAAGCAATGAATCGCCACTATACCTGCGACGAATACTATGCGGCGGTGCAACTTATCAGAGAATACTATCCCGACGCGGCGATTACGACTGACATCATCGTCGGTTTTCCGTGCGAAAGAGAAGAAGAATTTGAAAACTGCGTTGCTTTTGCAAAAAAAGTCGGATTTGCCGATATTCACGTTTTCCCGTATTCGTCGAGAAGGGGAACGGTTGCGGGGCGTATGCCTACGCTGCCACCCGAAGTGGTGCTCGACCGTCAAAAACGTATGAGCACAGTCAAGCGCGAACTTGTGCGCAACTACCTCAACAAGCAACTTGGTATGCCTGCAAACGTGCTGTTTGAAACGCAAACGCACGGCGCTTGGTGCGGACATTCCCCGAACTATGTCAAAGTATACTCGAAAAACGGCGCGCATAACGAAATCCGTCTTATCACGCCCACTCACATCTATCTCGACGGCGTTGCAGACGACACCGTAAAATAATAAAAGGAAGAAATCGATATGGACAACTGCATTTTTTGCAAAATCGTAAAAGGCGATATTCCGTCAACGAAAGTCTACGAAGACGACGATATGATTATCATAAAGGACTTGAATCCGCAAGCCCCCGTGCATCTTTTGCTTATCCCCAAAGAGCATTACGCAAATATAATCGAGATGACGGACTCTCAATCACAAACCCTCGCAAAATGCCTCAAAAAACTCTCTACGCTCACCGACGAGTTGGGACTTCAAAACGGTTTCCGTCTCGTATCCAACAAGGGCGAGGACGGTTGCCAGTCGGTCGGACATTTGCATATTCATATACTTGGCGGACGAAAACTTAGTGATTCGATGTGCTAAATCGCGCCTGACTTTGTCAGAGGCACTCGCTCGACAACTCATTTACG
>ENA-OPEX01000304-OPEX01000304.1-human-gut-metagenome-genome-assembly--contig:-NODE-304-length-10744-cov-1.875012_pt1 | contig 10744 bp, 8 predicted proteins | sample MGYA00241303_ERZ501540 | MGnify/ENA primary metagenome ERZ501540 (study PRJEB25962, sample SAMEA2042431) | human gut metagenome | biome: human gut; feature: human-associated habitat; material: faeces...
GCTAATAATTCTATTAATGTAAATCCTTTTTTCTTCATATTACTCTCCTATTACTACTTATAATTTTACAATTATAATCATTTATTATCAAGTGATTTTCTTAAAATAACGTATAGTTTACAACAAAAAAGTCCTTTTTTAAAGGACTTTTAATTATCTTCTAAAGAATTTTTTAAATTTTGTTATGAAATCATTATTGTCATCTAAATTAGTTTTAGATAATTCATTAAATAATTCTCTTTGTTTTTTGTCAAGTTTAGTTGGTATAACAACTTTTATAACTATATACATGTCTCCAACTTTTGATGAATTAATGTATGGAACACCTTTTCCTTTAATTCTATGTTTATCTCCGTTTTGAGTTCCTTCTGGTATATTTAATACTATACTTTCCTTCATTAATGGAACATCTTTCTTACATCCTAAAGTTGCTTCAACTATATTTATAGGTAATTCCATATAAACATCATTACCATCTCTTTTAAATATTTGATGGTCTTCAATATGAAATTCAACATAAACGTCACCATTAGGTCCACCGTTAATTCCAGCTTCACCTTTTTCTTTTATACGAATTTGTTGGCCTTCATCAATACCTGCTGGGACAGTGACTGTAATTGTTTTTCTCTTTTTTACTTTACCTGTTCCTTTACAATCAGAACATACAGTATCAAATGATTTACCTCTTCCTGAACACTCAGGACATGTTGTTTTTGAAACAAATGATCCAAACATTGTTCTTTGTTCTTCTGTTACTGTACCAGAGCCATGACATCTTGAACATTTCTTTTCTCCATGTCCACCTTTACCATTACAGCTATCACAAGTTTCATATACATCAAGTGTAAAATCTTTTTTACATCCATAAACTGCTTCCATAAAAGATAATTTCATGTTAAATAATAAATCTTTACCTTTTTGCGCTCTATTAGAACTTTTTCTGCTTCCACCACCAAAGCCAAAACCTTGGCCAAATACACCTGATAATATATCAGATAAATCTATATCATCAAAACCAAATGATGAAGATGAGAAGCCTCCGTTAAATCCACCACCAAAGCCTCCGTAACCAGCATTACCATTTTGATCAAAAGCAGAATGACCATATTGATCATACATCTTTCTTTTATTTTCATCAGATAATACCTCATATGCTTCTTGTACTTCTTTAAATTTTTCAGCAGCATCTGGTGCTTTATTTAAATCAGGATGGTATTCTTTTGCTAAACGTCTAAAAGCACTTTTTATTTCTTTATCAGTTGCAGTTTTAGATACTCCTAAAACCTCATAATAATCTCTTTTTGCCAATTTACTTCACCTCTATTTTTCATTTGATAAAGTTCTAAATTCTTCTATTGCTTCATCAAACATTCTAATCGCACTTTCGTATACTTCTTTATCTTCCATATCTACTCCTGCAATTTTTAATGTATTTAAAGGATTTTCTCTGCATCCATTTTTAAGCATTTTTAAATAATTATCTAGTGCTCCCTCTACATTATTTAAAATACCTTCTGCTATTTTACATGCAGCACTTATTCCTGTCGCATATTTATATACATAGAAATCATAATAGAAATGAGGAACTTTTTCCCATTCATATCTAATTAAATCATCTACTACTACATTTTCACCAAAATATAATTTATTTAGTTCATAGTATTTATCACATAATTTATCAGATGTAATTACATCATCATTTTCTATTAAATCATATGCGTATTTTTCAAATTCAGAAAACATAACTTGACGATATATTGTACCTTTAAATAATTCAAGTAATTTATTAAGTACAATTAGTTTTTCTTCTTTATTTTTACTTGTTTTAAGTAAATATTTTGAAAGTAATATTTCATTTACAGTACTTGCTACTTCAGCCACAAATATTGGATAACTTCCATACTGAATAGGCTGATTATTTACAGTATAGTAAGTATGCATAGAATGTCCACCTTCATGTGCAAGTGTTGATACATCATTAAGTGATCCTTGATAGTTTAAAAGAATATATGGATATGTATCATAACATCCACCAGAGTATGCTCCTCCTCTTTTATTTTTATTTGGATAAACATCTACCCATTTTTCATCAAAGATTTTTTTAAAGTTATTAACGTAATCATCACCTAAAACACTAAGTGCATTTAAAACCATTTCTTTAGCTTCTTCAAATGAATACTTTTTATCTCCTTCATCTATCATAGGAGTATATATATCATATAAATGTAATTCATCTAGATTAAGAACTTCTTTTTTTAATTCATAATATTTTTGATATACATCTAAATTATTATGAATTGTATCTACTAAAGTATTATAAACACTTTCTTTCATATCATCTTTATAAAGTGATGCCAAAAATGCTGAAGGATATCCTCTTAATTTTGCCATACTAACACTTTCATTAATAGAACCATTAAATAATGATGTAATTGTATTTTTAAATTGTTTATAATGATTATATAATGATTCAAAAGCATCTTTTCTAACACTTCTATTTTTAGACTCTATATAAACACTATAATTTGTATCAGTAAGTTCTACCATATTACCATTTTCATCTTTAATTTCACCAAAAGTCATATCAGAATCAACTAAATAACCATATGTTTCTTCATCATTACCAAATGCTTTTGATATATTTGATAATAATTTTTCTTCTTCATCAGACAACATATATTTTTTATATCTAAATGAATCTTTCAAATTATTTTCATGTTCTAAAAGTCTTGGTTCCTCTTTATAAAAATCTTCTATTAAAGAATAATCTTTTTTTAACATTTCAGTACTTGTAAAAAACATGTTCTTAGATGCATAATCATATAAATTAACAACCTTACTTCTAAGTTCTTGATTTTCTGTATTTGCTACATCTTCATCTTTTTTTAGATTTGAATAACTATATAATTTTTCAAGTAATCTTTCTATTTCTATTTCATCAACTATAGAATCATAAAATATTTTAGCGTTATCCATAGTATGATTTTCATACTTTTTTCTATATTCTGTAATTAAATTTTTTACTTTCTTGCAGTCACTTTCAAAATCATCATTTGTTTTATATACCTTAGTTAAATCCCATTTATATTTATCATCAATCATACTTCTATCTTTTATTATTTCAGTCATATGTTCTCCTTTTATTAAACAAATTTAGAAGCCCACTATTGGACTTCTAAACTTCTATTTATTATTTTTCTTCATAATCTGCATCTACTACTGAATCATCTTTTTTATCATTATCAGTGCTTTCAGATGTTGCACCTGCATTTGCTTGATTTGCTTTTGCAGCTTCTTCATAAACTTTAGAACCTAGAGCCATAGCTTTTTCATTTAATTTTTCTTTAGCATCTTTCATCTTATCTAAGTCATTAGAATCCATTGCTTCTTTAGCTACTTTAACAGCATCTTCTGCTTCACTCTTTTCTTTATCAGTAATCTTATCGCCTAAATCTTTAATAGCCTTTTCAGTTGCGAATACTAATTGTTCAAGTTCATTTTTAACATCTGCTTCTTCTTTTCTCTTAGCATCTTTTTCTTTATTTGCTTCTGCTTCTTTAACCATTTTATCTATTTCTTCATCAGAAAGTGATGTTGAAGCAGTAATTGTAATAGATTGTTCTTTATTAGTTCCAAGATCTTTAGCCTTAACATTAACTATACCATTAGCATCTATATCAAATGTAACTTCGATTTGAGGAATTCCTCTAGGTGCTGGTGGGATATTATTTAATTGGAAGTTACCAAGTGTCTTGTTATCACTTGCCATTGGTCTTTCACCTTGAAGAACATGTATATCAACTGCTGGTTGATTATCAGCTGCAGTACTAAATACTTGACTCTTACTTGTTGGAATTGTTGTATTTCTTGGAATTAATACAGTCATAACTCCACCCATTGTTTCAATACCAAGTGAAAGTGGTGTTACATCAAGAAGAACTATATCATTAACTTCACCTGTAAGTACTCCACCTTGGATAGCAGCACCCATAGCAACAACTTCATCTGGGTTAACTCCTTTAGATGGTTCTTTACCAAGTTCTTTCTTAATTAAATCAGTTACCATTGGTATTCTAGTAGATCCACCAACGAATATAACTTTATCAATATCATCTTTAGTAAGTTTAGCATCTTTTAATGCTTTTCTAACTGGTTCTAGAGTTGATTCTACAAGATCACGAATTAATTCTTCAAATTTAGCTCTTGTTAATGTTGTTTCTAAGTGAAGTGGTCCATTTTCTCCTTGTGATATAAATGGTAAGCTTATTTGAGTGCTTGATACTCCGCTTAAATCTTTCTTAGCTTTTTCAGCTGCATCTTTAATTCTTTGCATAGCCATTTTATCAGTACTTAAATCAATACCATTTTCTTTTTTGAATAAATCAACTAAGTAATCTGATACTCTATTATCAAAGTCATCTCCACCCAAATGGTTATTACCTGATGTTGATTTAACTTCGTAAACACCATCACCAAGTTCTAGAATAGATACATCGAATGTACCACCACCAAGGTCATAAACTAAGATAGTATGTAAATCATCTTGTTTATCTGAACCATATGCTAAGGCTGCTGCTGTAGGTTCATTAATAATTCTTTCAACTTCAAGACCTGCGATTTTACCAGCATCTTTAGTTGCTTGTCTTTGTGCATCATTAAAATATGCTGGGACAGTGATAACTGCTTTAGTTACTTTTTCTCCTAAATAACTTTCTGCATAATCTTTAATATATCCTAGAATCATTGCTGAAATTTCTTGCGGTGTATATTTTTTACCATTTGCTTCTACTTTTTCATCTGTACCCATTAATCTTTTAATTGAATAAATTGTATTTGGGTTTGTTACCATTTGTCTTTTAGCAGCATCACCAACGATTATTTCATCACCTTTAAATGCTACTACAGATGGTGTAGTTCTATTTCCTTCTGGATTTGCAATAACTGTTGCATTTCCACCTTCTAATACTGCACAACAACTATTTGTTGTACCTAAATCAATACCTATAATTTTACTCATATATATCCTCTCCTTTATTTACTAACCTTTACCATTGCTGGTCTTATAACTTTATCTTTATAAGTATACCCCTTTTGGAGTACTTCTATTACTATATTTTCCTTTGTTCCTTCTTTTTCCTCTTGCATTACTGCTTGATGAAAACTTGGATCAAATTCTTTATCTATAGCTTCTATTTCTTTAACTTCAAACTTTTCTAATATATTTTTTAAACTATTATATATCATTGTCATACCCTTTTGATAACTTTCAATATCAGTAGTTTTAGCATCTACATTAAGAGCTCTTTCAAAATTGTCTATAACTGGTAATAACTCAGTTATAAGTGATTCATTTGAATATTTTAGAAGTCTATTTGTTTCTTCATCTTTTCTTCTTAAAGTATTAACCATTTCTGCTGCAATTCTCATATTCTTATCTTTAAGAGTATTAACTTCATTTTGAAGTTCTTCTAGTTTTTTTTCTTTCTTATGTTCCTTTTTATGTTCTTTAGGTTCTTCTGCTTTCTTTTCTTCTTTTATTTCTTCATTTTTGTTTTCTTCCACAAAGAAACCTCCTTACTTTTCAATCTCTTCTTTTAAGTATTCAAGTAAACTTACAACTCTATCATATTCCATTCTTTTTGGTCCTAGAATCGCAAGTGTTCCTTCTCTACCATTTACATTATATTTTGTTTTTATTACTGTCAAATCATCATCTATGTTGTTTTCATTACCTATGTACACATTTATACCAGAGTCATCTTCTTTAATCTTAGAAACAATATTTTCATTATCAAACTTATTAACTAAATCTTTAATTTTTCTAGCATCAGATGAAAATTCATCAAGTTCAAGTAAATTATTTTTACCCCTCATAGTCATATCTGCACTATCTTTAAAATTATTAAATGCATTATAGAACGCATTATAAAGTATTTCATGATGTTTTACATATTGATTAATAATTGGTTTAATTTCAAATTCTAGTTTAGATGTAACTTCATCAATTGGAGTACCAACAATAAGTTTATTAATAAGTTCAACAGTTTTATTTACTTCCTCTAGATTAGAACCTGTTATATTAATTATTTTATTTTCAACATGTCCTTTATCTGTTACAAGGATAGCTGTTACATTATTTTCATCAATTGGAATTGCTTCAACTTTTTTAAGTTTACTTTCCAAAGCATTATCCTTTAATATAACTGCTGTATAATTAGTCATTTCAGATATTATCTCTAGGCTTTTTATTATTGCATCGCTTAATACTAATGAATTATTTTGAAATATTGTTTGAAGTTTTAATACATCTTCACCACTCATTTCTTTTGGCTTCATTAAATTATCAACGTAATATCTATAACCTTTCTCAGATGGAACTCTACCTGATGATACATGTGTTTTTTCTAAGTATCCTAAATCTTCTAAGTTAGCCATTTCATTTCTAACTGTCGCACTAGATACATTTAATGAATCACAAATAGATTTTGAACCAACTGGCTTTGGTACTTTTATATACTCTTCAACTATAATTTTTAATATAGCACTTTGTCTTTCTGTAAGCATATATTCACCTCTAATCCAAGTGTACAATCTAATTATAGCACTTATTTTAGCAATGTCAATAGATGAGTGCTAATTATTTTGAAATATTAAAAAAATATGAATTTTACATCATATTTTATTTTCTTAAACTATCAAAATGTTTTATTAATTTCTTTTCAGAATCTTTATCTATATTATAATGACTATATAAATAAGAATCTAAATTTTGAGTTTTTGAAAGTAATATTTCTGGTTTATCTACTTCTATATTCTTTTTTTCAAATGGATTATTAGTTATTGCGGTGCATTCTAAAATGTTCTCACTCTCACTATTTACTATTCCAACAATTGAGTAATCAGAATCATCAACTTTGCCCGTTATAACTTTAGCATCTACTTTTAAAACAGGGTTATTAAGAAGTGCACTTATTAAATTTGATATATATAAAGAATCTTTACCATCAAGATTAAGATTATTTATATAATTGTAAATATATAAAATTCTGTCATAAAAATTTAAATCATCAATATTATACTTTTCATTTATATCATTTGAAATACTAAGAATATGTCTTTTTAACATCTTTGCCTGACTTAATGTACTATTTTCAATTACATTTTCTAATTTTGTAAGTTTAGGTTGCCAAATAAGTCTTCTTGCTGGAATATCTATTTTGTCTTTAGAATTATCTAAATCAAGTGGTAAATGTTCCTTTTCATTCATATTCATTCTCTCTATATATAATGATATATTACATTTTCCATTATAATTTAATCTATTTAATACATCAATATAAACCGGAATTAACTCATCAGATGCATTTATATTTATACTTTTTACTTTATTTTCATTTAAATATTTAATAAATTGATAAGCATTTATGACACTCTGATGACTTCTTTTACTTGCGTCATATATTTCAAAGCTTAACATACCCATATTATTAAATTTTTTATTAATAGTAAAATCATAAAATTCATCACTTGTAATTTTAATTGTTTTACCATTTATCTCACATATATTTTTAGGTAATAATTCTTCTATATTTTTCATATAATGCACCTCTTTTTCACGGTTATATATTTTATAGAAATTTGATAAATTAGTCAATAAAAAAACATTTAGAAAATTCTAAATGTTTAATCTATCTTTATTTTATATTTTTCTTATTCTTTCATCATTTTCATTATTTTTATCTTCGTTTATATATTTATAATATTCTTCATCAGGAATAAAACATGTTTCAGGAATATCAATTTTCGAATAAACTCTACCAAATAATGAAATTGGTAATACTAAACCTTCGATGCTTGTTAAACCTTTTAAATATAAATCTCCAGTTATTGTTCTTGGTAATTTTAAGTCTTTGGCACTTGTTAAGCTATGTAAATATAAATCTCCATTTATTACGTTTGGCAATTTTAAGTCTTTAGCGCTTATCAATCCACTTAAATTTAAATCCACATTTATTGTATCTGGTAATTTTAAGTCTTTAGCATTTTTTAAACCACTCAAATTTAAATGTCCAGTTATTGTTTTTGGTAATTTTAAGCCTTTAGCACTCGTTAAATTTTCTAAATATAAATTCCCTTTTATTATATCTGGTAATACTAAACCTTCAGAACTCGTTAAATTATCTAAAGATACCCCACCTATTACTATGTTTGGCAATTTTAAACCTTTTGCACTTTTTAAATCATTTAAATATAAATTCCCACAACAGATTTTTACCTTTTCTTTATTTTCTTTCCACTCTTTGTGAGATAACGCAACTTCGTCTTCTTTAACACTATAAACCCTCGCAATATCTTTTCTTTTATCTCTTTTAGAAATAATTTCTTCAATTCTAGGATCTTTTTCATATCCAAACCCTTCTATTTCTGAATCTACCTCATATAAAAATTTTAAATCATCTAATGATAATTCTAGATTATTTTTTGTCTTTTCTTCTATTAATGTTAAAAGTTTCATATCGTGAACTTTCTTTTTATATTTATCTTTGTTATGGAATTCTTCTAATTTCTTATCAAGTATTGGTTCCATATTTGATTCCAGATTTTGATTTTTACTAGTTCCTCTTACTTCAGCAATTTCATTTTTTCCATTCATTCTTATTGCTATTCTTGGATTTTTATATTCATCAGTTTCATCTTTCGTATAATATACATAAAAGTCCCCACCCTCAAGTTGAATTTTTGCGGTTTCTTTTCCTGCGGTACACCATCCTGTATTTTTACCTTGTAGTGATTCCCATAACGGCATATAATCAGACCCCATATCATATTTAACCCATATTCCTTCTGTTTCATCATTATTTATTATTTTTGAATCTTGATTTGTAAAATAGTAAGTATATAGTTTCTTAAAACTTTCACCTTTTGATAATATTTCTAGTTCTTCATCAGTTAGGTTATTTTCACCAATTTCGTCTTTTAATATATCATATACTTTTGATAAAGCTTCCATATTTAAATCAATAAATGGGAATGTTGTTTTATCTGTTCTTTTACCAAACTCTTGTTTTTCTTTATTAAATGCACTTAAACCTAACATTCCCTTAAACGCATAAACTTTAAACCATGTTGGATACATAGAGTCTTCACTTATAAAGTAATCAATCCATAAGTCAAGTGTAGACTTTTGATCTTTCCTAACTTGATCTAACATTCCTTGTTTCATTTCATCAGAAACATAAACATTTCCATAGCCTTCTTTTCTTGCTATTTCCTTTTGATGATTCACATATGATTCAGGTAGTTCTTTAATCAAATACTTATCATAGTAAAATTTTTTTAATAATTCTAAACTATGTTCATTCTTTTTAGAAAGTTCATGTGTATGTTCTAGTCTTGATAGATATTTTCTTATTTTTTCTTCTGGTGTATCACTGGAACTTGCTTTATACACAACCTCACTACTTGTATGCATTTCTCTATATAATTTATTTAAAAATTCTTCTCCATTTTTATATTTCATTTTTCTTCTCCACTAATCTACCTTAATAAATGGTTCAAGTAAATCATATCCAAAGAAATATACTAAAGATGCGATTAAAATAAGTGCAACTATTAAACCTACTTGAATTTTTAATATTCTATTATCTTTTTTATTCTCTTCTTTTTTTATTTCTTCCTCTGCAATTTGTTCTTCTTTTTCATGAACATCAAATAGTCTATTTACATCAATAACAGTTCCTTCAGTATTTTGATTTTGCAATTTATTATCATTTTGAGTACTATTATTATCAAAAATTGTACCCTTAATTTCTTCACTATTATTATCAGTTTCATCCAATGTTTCTATATTTTCATCTGATGCCTCTTCAAAATCAATCATTTCAAAATCATCATTCAATTTCTTTTCTTCATTCATCTTTTTATTCTCCTTTATACAAAATTTACTAATATATCGTTTAATACATAAAAATATTTTTTAGGTACATATATATTTATTTTATCATCAATTAATAATCCTTTATTAATTAATTCTTTTATAACTTCTATTTCATTTATATTTATATCATATTTTCTATTAAAATTATCTTTATTTATTCCCTTTGTAAGTCTTAAACCTAATATAAATTCATACTTTATTTTATCTTCTTTAGTAAGTAATTCATTTTGCCTTTCATAATTACCGCATATATATTTAGATAAATTTCTAGTATTTGTGTATCTTATATTACCTATATAACCAGCTGCTCCCAAACCAAATCCATAATATTCATTATTTTCCCAATATGTTAAATTATGCCTTGATTCATAAGGTTTAATAGAATAATTACTTACTTCATATCTATGATATTTATTCTCTAATTTTTTATCTATAAGATCATACATATCACTATCAAGATCATCAGATATATACTTTGTATTATCAATATAAAGTTTAGTATTTTTTTCTATTATTAATGAATAGCAAGATATATGCTTTATATCAAGTTTAAGTATTTTATCTATGTCTTCTTCTAAATCATCTAAACTTTCATTTTTTAGTGCATACATTAAATCTACATTTATATTATCAAAATACTTTTTAGCAAATTCTACCTTTTCATTTATTATATCAGAAGTATAATTTCTACCTAAATATTTTAAATATTTATCATTAAATGATTCTATTCCAATGCTTAACCTATTTACTTTATTTTCTTTTAATATTTCTAATTTTTCTTCTGTTATATCTTCTATATTTACTTCA
>ENA-OPEX01000313-OPEX01000313.1-human-gut-metagenome-genome-assembly--contig:-NODE-313-length-10495-cov-3.306513_pt1 | contig 10495 bp, 9 predicted proteins | sample MGYA00241303_ERZ501540 | MGnify/ENA primary metagenome ERZ501540 (study PRJEB25962, sample SAMEA2042431) | human gut metagenome | biome: human gut; feature: human-associated habitat; material: faeces...
GGTGAAAGTCGCGGGTCCGAATCCCGTCTCCCGCTCCAACGGAAGCAACGATAGTGTGAGTGAAAAAGAATCTTTGAAAATCGAGCAATCGGTTGACGGGATTCGGCTTCACACAGTGAAGTGCGATGCAATCGCAGACCCGCAAGGGTTCGCACCGAAGGTTGTCGCGAAAGCGACCACACCGTCTCCCGCTCCACGCGCAAGCGGAATTGAACGATCAGCAATGGTCGTTCAAAATATCTAGGGAGCGACAACGACCGCATAAAGCGTAATTGTCGCCGAGATATGCATCCTTAGCTCAGTTGGTAGAGCAACTGACTCTTAATCAGTGGGTCCAGGGTTCGAGTCCCTGAGGATGCACCAAACGCATCGGTCTGTAAGTCTTTTCTTACAGACCGATATTTTTATACCTATGCGTTTGATTGAAAAGCACCGCATAATATGCTAAAATTATACCAAAGACAAATTTGAATAACGCGATGGAATAAAGATGATCAGATTACAAGAAGTTAAAGCGGAAGAACGCAAACTTTTATGGAATATAAATCAAAAATATTTGTATGAGATGACAAAGTACTATCCTGACAACATGGACGAACAAGGAAATTATCATTACGAATATTTTGATGCGTATTTTACCGATGCGGAGAGAAAAGCCTTTTTCATTTACGATGATGAAATTATGGTCGGTTTTGTTATGTTGAATACATACTCCGCTATCGGACATCATCCGGATTATACGATAGCAGAGTTTACGATTTTTCCTTCCTACCGAAGAAATCATTATGCAATCGATGCAGTTAATTTGATTTTATCAATCTATCATGGCAAATGGGAAATAAAATACAACGAGAAAAATGTAGGAGCAAAAAAACTTTGGACAAAGATAGCAAAAGCCTATTCTCCGTTTGTGTACCGCATAAATGAAGATGAAACCGTTTTGGAATTTGTAAATTAATCAGAGCAACCAATGCTTATCATCCACCACACTCTTCATAACAATCGCAAAAAAGTACTTATCGTCCAACACACTCTCGAAAATCGCCCGAAAAACGAGATTTTGCCGTACACACGCAACAAAAGACGACTTCGTTCGTCTTTTTTTTGTTACGGCAACGGACTTGCGACAATTTTTCAATTGTCGGCAAACAATGTTTGCAACCTGCACTTGTGCAGCTGACACGATTGGCGCATACTGCGCAACAATCGCTATTACGCTCGTTTCTCTCGCTACAAGTCCTGTCATCCGCACCAAAAAAAGACTGCAATTTTGATACAAAATTGCAGTCTTTTTTAACTAAATCCGCCTTCGTCGGAATAAATCCACTTCGTGGATGAAATCACCTTGTGATGAAATCCCTCTAACACGGGGTTAATTGAGGCGGATTTGATTTCATCTGAGGTTGCACACCTAAGATTTCATCCTGCAAAGCAGGATTTCATTAAATTTTGTATGACTTGCCGGAATGTTTAACCGCACTTTTGCAGGGTTCTGTTTTTTACAGCAAACAACTACGGAACGAAAGGTCTATCAACGGAACGATAGATATTGCTACGGAACGAAAGTTTTTTCGTTATACGGTAGGCGAATGTATTGAAAAAATGCGAAATTTGTGCTATAATAGACTCAACGATAAATAAGAATTTTGTGAGGAGCAAAGTATGTTACGATTAGAGAGAATTAACGGAAAGAATGTGTGGGATATTCTCGAATTAAAAGTAGCGAAAGAACAAGAAGGTTTTGTTGCAAGTAATGATGTAAGTATTATTGAAGCATATACAGCAATAACAGGAAATGGCTATGCCTATCCCTTTGGAATATATGAGGATGATACTCCCATTGGTTTTTTGATGATAGGTTTTGACAAAGACGATTATTGGGAAGATGCCCCCCAAATAGCCTCTGGTAATTATAATCTTTGGCGATTTATGATAGACAGAAAATTCCAAAACATGGGATATGGAAAAGAAGCACTTAGTTTGGCGTTAGATTTCATAAACTCATCGCCTTGTGGTAAAGCAGAGTACTGTTGGCTGTCATATGAACCCGAAAATGATATTGCCAAACACCTGTACCATTCTTTCGGATTTGAGGAAACAGGAGATATGGATGGGAAAGAATTGATTGCAGTACTGAAATTATAACGTCAAATTCCAATTTATCGGTGCGTTTAACTGTACGCAAATTTTGACAAGGTGTACGCACTTTTTATGGGGTGTACGCAAATTGTATCGAAATAGGTATTTGCATACAACAAAAGACGACTTCGTTCGTCTTTTTTTGATACCTTTGATTGTTTATTATTTATAACTTAGATTTGAATTTCATACTGCAATTCTAAATATAAACTTATTTTTTCATATGCTATTGAAGAAATCAAACATAATATATTGTCATTTGCCGAGCATCTAATTGTTCATAAAAATGCAGAGAACGCACAAAAAGCCGTAGACGTTGAATAGAAAAGTAGGCAGAAATTCAAGGGCTATTTTCACTTCTTTCGTGAGGAAGCGGATAAAGAGCGCATAGGACGTTGCAAGCACTATCGTCATCGATATGAATGCAACGAGCAAATTTTTAAGCGTGAAAAACGAAAACACGAACAGCACGCAAAATATTCCCAAAACAAAAAAATAAAGCATCGACGGAAAAATATGTTTGTACTCGACAAGCCTCGATATTGCAAGCACCGACGACAAATAACTTGCGCATACGAACACGCTGAACCACACGTTTGGCAACACAAACGCAGGTTTATCGAGCGCAATCCACCATTTTAAGTCGATGTTGAAGCAAAGCGAGCATAACCCCGACACTACGAGCGTAAGCAGCAATCCCGCAACTATTCCTATCATTCGCTTTAATTGATCCACACAAAAATATATTTATCTCAAATCCGTTCAATGCCTTTGTAACACAAATTTCAAAGGTTGCGTAAGGTAATGTAGGAGCAATCCGAATATAGAAGGAGGTACATAAAATGAACGGATTCTTTACAAACGGTGCAAACGGATGCGGCTGTAATTGTTGCGACATTATTTTGCTCTTGATGCTCTTGAACAACTGCGGTTGCGGCGGCACGATGGGCGGATGCAATTCTTGCGACATCGTATGGCTGATTCTCATCCTTTCCTGCATTTGCGGTGGCGGCACGGGCGGCTGCGGTTGCTGCAAATAACAAACGTCGCGCGGGCATAACGTGAGCACGAATTGCCCGAAGTTATGTTTTTGTATCTACGTCGCAAACGCGTCATCTCAAACGAGGTGGCGCGTTTGATTTGCTCCGCTTGCCGATTTACAAGCACGTTCCGTTTTGACTCGCTTACGTTCGTTTACGTTGTCCGCTCTCGTTGTACGCTTTCGTTGTCCGCTTTCGACGAATATGGCTTTTCGTTTCAATCCGCTTTCCGCTTGAACGGTTTGTAAATATATCCTAATTTATGTTATATAACGATTATCTTTGACTTTTTTGCGCCGTTATTCTATTATTTATACACAATATTTATCGGCTCATCATCCGGATGAGTGCGAAAGGAGATAACTTTATGGCACAACTGACTATGGACAAACTTGTTGCCCTCGCAAAAAACCGCGGATTCGTCTATCCCGGAAGTGAAATCTACGGCGGTCTTTCCAACTCTTGGGACTACGGCCCTCTCGGCGTTCAACTCAAAAACAACATCAAGCAGGCTTGGTGGAAGAAATTCGTGGTTGAAAATCCCTACAACGTCGGACTTGACAGCGCAATAATTATGAACCCGACAACGTGGCAAGCCAGCGGTCATATCGGCGGTTTTTCCGACCCCTTGATGGACTGCAAATCTTGCAAATCTCGTCACCGCGCCGACGACCTCATCGAAGAATACAACCAAAAGCACGGCATCGAAGAAAATATTTCCGGTTGGACAAACGAGCAGATGGAACAATACATCATCGAACATAAAATCCCCTGCCCCGTTTGCGGAAACAGCAATTTCACAGGCGTCAGAAAATTCAACCTTATGTTCAAAACCTTCATCGGCGTCACCGAAGATTCCACGTCAACCGTATATCTTCGTCCCGAAACGGCGCAAGGCATATTTGTAAACTTCAAGAACGTGCAACGCACCACCCGCAAGAAAATCCCGTTCGGAATCGGTCAAATCGGCAAGAGTTTCCGCAACGAAATCACCCCGGGCAACTTCATCTTCCGTATCCGCGAATTCGAGCAAATGGAACTTGAATTCTTCTGCAAACCCGGAACGGACCTCGACTGGTTCAACTACTGGAAGAACTTCTGCCATCAATGGTTGCTCGACCTCGGTATGAAGGACGAAAACCTCAAACTTCGCGACCACGAAAAAGAGGAACTCTGCTTCTATTCCAAAGCGACCACCGACTTCGAATACAAATTCCCGTTCGGTTGGGGCGAACTCTGGGGCGTTGCGGACCGCACCGACTACGACCTCAATCAACATATGAAAACGTCGGGCAAGGATTTGAGTTATATCGACCCCGTAACCAACGAAAAATACGTTCCTTACGTCGTCGAGCCGTCCCTCGGCGCAGACCGCGTGTTCCTTGCGTTTCTCTGCGACGCATACGACGAAGAACAAGTCGGCGAAAACGACACGAGAGTCGTGCTTCACTTGCACCACGCGCTCGCACCCGTCAAAGTTGCCGTGCTTCCCTTGCAAAAACAACTCAACGAGAAAGCGGAAGAACTCTATATCGAACTTTCCAAGCACTTTGCCTGCGACTACGACACGTCCGCTTCAATCGGCAAGAGATACCGCCGTCAAGACGAAATCGGCACGCCCTACTGCGTCACCGTTGACTTCGACACTCTCGAAGACGGTTGCGTAACCGTGCGCGAACGCGACACTATGGCGCAAGTTCGCTTGCCCATCGACAGCCTCGTTGACTACTTCACCGAACAGTTCAAATATTAATAGAAGTATAAAACGCAATACGAAACGCCACCGAATCGGTGGCGTTTCTGCTTTTTGAGCACATTAAAAATCGGCGTTCTTACACTTATTTCTTTTTGAAGAACGAAAACAAGCCTTTCTTTTCATACGGTTTGACGTCCACTTCACCGACGTTGTAGCCGTCCTTTTGAATTGCGTTTTTGATGACGTCGACGTCTACGTTATCCTCGCAAATCACGACGGTTTTGCCCTCGACGTGCGAAGACGTAACCTTTTTGACGTTTGCCGCTTTGCGCACCGTGTCGTTGACGTGACTTTCGCACATACCGCATTGCATACCTTCTACTTTGAGTGTAATCTCTTTCATATCGACCTCCGAAGTAAATGAGATTTTGATTTCACCAAAAGTATAGCACCGAACAGCGAATTGTCAAGAAAATATGAAAAATGTTTCATATTGAATATGTTTTTATTAGTGAATAGATTAAACAATAAGTATAAGTTGGTTGTTTAGAAAAAAAAGATAGGATTGTTAAAAAAATTTATATAGAAGAATGTTTGGGGTGATATTTGTTTTGAAATTTATTTTTTTACTTGCAAAAACGTCTGATTGAGATGAAGAACAAGAAATGCACGGCTTGAATCAAAACCCAGTGTACATAAGCGTACACGATTTTGAGGCAAGCCGTGCCTGACGCAGTTATTCGCTCAATCAGGCGTTTTTGCCGCCGTAGGCGAGTTTAAGACGTTCGGCCCCCGACAAAATAATCTTCCTTATGCGAATATTCTTGGGGGTGACTTCGAGCATTTCGTCGTCGTTGAGGAACTCGATGGCTTCTTCGAGGCTGAATTTGCGAGGCGTGTTGAGGCGAAGTGCTTCGTCGGAACCTGCGGCACGCATATTGGTGACGTGTTTACGCTTGCAGACGTTGACGCGAATGTCCTCGTTCTTGGGCGACATGCCGACGACCATACCCTCGTAAACGGGAGTTTGCGGGTCGATGAACAAAATGCCTCTTTCTTGCGCGTTGAAAAGTCCGTAAGTTGCGGCTTCACCCGTTTCGTATGCGACGAGCGAGCCTGTGAATCTGCGAGGAATGGGTCCTTTGTAGGGCGCATAGCCTGCAAAGAGTTGGTTCATAACGCCCTCGCCTTTGGTGTCCGTCAAAAACTCGTTTTTGAATCCGAACAATCCGCGCGCAGGCACTTTGAATTCCATACGGATACGGCTGCCTTGCGGATTCATCGTGACGAGTTCGCCCTTTCTTACACCCATACGTTCCATAACCGAACCGACGCAATCGGACGGCACGTCGATAAAGAGTTGTTCCATAGGCTCGCACTTTACGCCGTCGATGTCCTTGAAGATGACCTTCGGGGTGCTTACGCCGAACTCATACCCTTCTCTGCGCATAGTTTCGATGAGAATGGAAAGGTGCATTTCGCCTCTGCCGCAAACCTTGAACGTATCGGGGGTTTCGGTTTGGTACACTCTCAACGAAACGTCTTTCAAGAGTTCCTTGAACAATCTTTCGCGCAAGTGACGAGATGTGACAAACTTGCCTTCCTTGCCCGCGAACGGACTGTCGTTGACGCAGAAATTCATTTCGATAGTGGGTTCGCCGATTTTGACGAACGGCACGGGTTCGATTTTTGCAGGCGAGCAAATGGTGTTGCCGATTGTGATGTTTTCTATACCGCTGAAACAAACGATGTCGCCCACCATAGCGTTTTCGACGGGAACGCGTTTGAGTCCTTCGATTTGGAAAAGGTTGACGATTTTGCTCTTGTACGGAGAAATGCCGCTGTGATAGTCGCAAACCACGACTTCCTTTGCCATATCCACCTTGCCTCTTTCGATTCTGCCTATGCCGATACGACCGACGTAATCGTTGTAGTCGATTGCGGACACGAGAAGTTGCAATTCGCCGTTCTCGTCGCCTTCGGGTGCGGGGATATAATCGATAATGGTGTCGAAAAGCGGTTTGAGGTCTTTGCCGGGAACGTGGTAATCGCGAGTTGCGGTGGCTTGTTTGCCGCTGCAATACAAAATGGGGCTTTGAAGTTGCTCGTCGCTCGCGTCGAGGTCGAGCAAGAGTTCGAGCACCTCGTCGCCGACTTCGGAAAGTCTTGCGTCGGGTTTGTCGATTTTGTTGACTACGATGATTATTTTAAGTCCCAAAGCGAGTGCTTTTTCGACGACGAAACGCGTTTGAGGCATAGGACCTTCTTGCGCGTCGACCAAAAGCACGACGCCGTTGACCATCTTCAAAACACGTTCGACCTCACCCGAAAAATCGGCGTGTCCGGGTGTGTCGATGATGTTGATTTTCGTGCCGTTGTAGTGGATTGACGTATTTTTTGCAAGAATCGTGATACCTCTTTCTCTTTCGAGGTCGCCTGAGTCCATAACGCAGGTTGCAACCTGTTGATTTTCTCTGAAAGTACCCGATTGTTTGAGCATACCGTCCACGAGCGTGGTTTTGCCGTGGTCGACGTGGGCGATGATTGCGATGTTTCTCAAATCGTTTCTGACCATATTGAGCCTTCTTTTTCCTACGTTTCGGCGCATATTGTGCGTCGTTTGGCGTGTTTTGAGCGTATTTTAGAGCGTTTTTTGCGCCTTTTGAATCGCTTTTCCGCACGCAAAATCGTGTGTTACTATATAAAACTTTGATATATTAGCACACTTTTTATACGCTTGGCAAATCGTTGCGAAAGAAAATCGAAAAAAATATAACTCGTTTCATTGAATTTTCTCGTTTTCAATACCTCTCAAAGCGTTGCGCCGAAGTTTATTTGTGTTATAATGTGTGCACAAGGATAAATCACATATGAAAAGTTTGACAGAACTGTACAAAATCGGACGCGGACCGTCGAGTTCGCACACTATGGGTCCCGAAAAAGCCGCAAAACTGTTTATGGAACGCAACAAGAGCGCGTATTCGTTCAAGGTTATCCTCTACGGCTCGCTGGCAAAAACGGGAAAAGGACACGGCACGGACGTCGTTCTTAAAAAAACTTTTACGAAACCCGTAGACGTCGTTTTCGACTATGAAAACGAACATCTGCCCCACCCGAATACTATGGATTTGTTCGCCATTGACCTAAACGGAAAGATTACGGATTCGTGGCGCGTATACAGCGTGGGCGGCGGCGCAATCGAGGTCGAGGGCGAAAGTTCGATAGACCCGCCCGAAGTCTACCCCCACCATACGTTCGAGCAAATAAGAGCGTATTGCGACGAAAACGAAATAAGCATTCCCCAGTACGTCGAACGCTTCGAGGGCGCGCAAATTCGCGGCTATCTCGCAACTATTTGGGAAACCATGAAAAACGCAATCAAGCAAGGCTTGAAAGCGAGCGGCGTGCTTCCCGGCGGTCTCAACACCGAACGCAGAGCAAAGATACTTTATCAGCAACGCCACATAGACGAAACGCCGCAAACGAAGGAAAATCGCCTCGTTTGCGCATACGCTTTTGCCGTCAGCGAGCAGAACGCTTCGGGCGAAGTTATCGCAACCGCCCCCACCTGCGGCGCGTGCGGTATTCTTCCCGCCGTCCTCAAATACGAGCAAGACGTGCACAAATACTCGGACGATACGATTATAAACGCACTCTGCACGGCGGGAATAATCGGCAATATCGTCAAAACGAACGCATCGATAAGCGGCGCGGAATGCGGTTGCCAAGCGGAATGCGGAACGGCGTGTTCTATGGCGGCTGCGGCTCTTGCGGAACTTTTCGGAATGGACTTCGACCAAATCGAGTATTCCGCAGAAGTTGCAATGGAACATCATCTGGGCTTGACTTGCGACCCCGTTGCGGGACTTGTGCAAATCCCGTGTATAGAGAGAAACGCAGTTGCGGCAATGCGTGCGATAAACGCCGTGTCGCTTGCGAGTTTTCTCACCACTTCCCGTCAAATATCCTTTGACGCGGTTGTCGAAACAATGTACCAAACGGGCAAAGACATCAACGTACGCTATCGCGAAACATCCGGCGGCGGACTTGCCAAGAGTTACGGACATTCCCGTCTGCGCCACGCAAAGCATTACAAAAAGAAATAACAAACAACCTGTTTTCGAGCAAAAAACCGCACATCTAATGCGGTTTTTACTTATTAGAAAATCTGGCCAAACACGGTTCAGGTTGCATCGCAACGGCACGATGAAATCGTGCAATCCCCGCACACATTCCCACTAAATGAAAAAACCGCGTTAGATACGCGGTTTTTGCATTTCTGGTGGAAGTGCGGGGATTTGAACCCCGGTCCACCCGACCGTACTCGGCACTTTCTACACGTTTAGTTGGTGATTAAAATTTTTCTAAGTTCGGTTCACCTACAAACCTTGCCTCGATAATCTCGTATTGACAACAACCCTACCGAGAAATCAGATTGCGTTGTCTGTTTTTCTGACGCCGATTGACGAGGGAACAGAAAACCCCGTGTCGACGTGCCGACTTAAATTATGCAGCAAGAGCGAACTCCATAGAGGAGCTCTTTTGATTGTTTTTTGCGTTTAATTTTAACGTTCCGTTTTAACGTAGCCGAGCCTACGACGTGCTTATCCCGCATCAGACCGAATGTCGAATCCAGAACACCCCCGAAAGCGGACAATCAAAAACCGCTTTGGTGCAATGATTATAGCACATATTATGCAAAAATCAACTCGTTTTGAAAATATCTTATTTGATTTCGTTCGATTTGCTTCATTAAAAGTTGCGAGCGATACGGCTCATAACTTGACAAATATACTGTTTGGACGGATAATGTTATGCAGTAAATCGATAGATATAAAGACGGCGCGGCGGACGGTAACGCGGCGCTGTCGGATTCTATGAAGGAGATGTATTATGTTTGAAAAACTCGATAAAATCAAGCCGGCAATCAAGCATTTGGTGCAAGAACTTCTCAAAGAATACTCCTATGCTTCCGTGCTTGCGGTCGAGGACGAAAATCGCGGCTGGCGAATAAGCCGCACGGGCAAAAGAATAAACAGTCAAGGCTTGGGCGGCGGCTCGGGCTTTGTGGCGAGAGTGTTTGACCAAACGGGTTGCGCAGAGTATTCTTTCAACGAATTTTCCGAAGAAAAAATACCGCAAATACTCAAAGAAATGCGCGAGCGCATTGCGCAGGAAACGAAGAATATTCCCGACGGTATCGTACCGCTTCCCACCCCCGTGCCCGAAGACGAACCCGCAACCTTGAAAAAGGTGAGCGCGTTTGAGATTCACCCCAAAGAAATGGGCGACGAAGCGATTTTGGCAAGACTGGAACAAATACGCAACAAGGCGTTGACCGTCGATGGCGTTTTGGACGCAATCGCGACGGTTTCGTACAGAGCGTTCAGAAAAGTGTTTATCTCTGCGCATCGCGACCTCGATCAAACGGTTATGTGGACGAACGGCGCGATTATGGCAATGGCGGCAAGAGGCGAGGAAGTCAAGGACGCATACAAAGGTTTCTCTACCCTCGGCGGCGCGGAACTTCTCGACAAAATGGAACCCCAGCACCCGCCCAAGACCGATGGCCATGTCGGAATAGCCGGAGAAATCAAAGTAGATCTGGAACGTGAAGGCC
>ENA-OPEX01000314-OPEX01000314.1-human-gut-metagenome-genome-assembly--contig:-NODE-314-length-10435-cov-4.390655_pt1 | contig 10435 bp, 9 predicted proteins | sample MGYA00241303_ERZ501540 | MGnify/ENA primary metagenome ERZ501540 (study PRJEB25962, sample SAMEA2042431) | human gut metagenome | biome: human gut; feature: human-associated habitat; material: faeces...
TCCAATTATTTTTCAGCATATCCCTTCTACCCTCCTTTTTATATATATTTATATATATTATATATATAATTAATTAATAATCAACAAGTTATACAACATAAAGAAGTAAAGAAGAAGGACAAACTAAAGATGCATACCCTCTCAAAATTAATTGGAACAACTGGAACAACTGGAACGCAGCCCTAGGAAAATCCCCTTTTCTCTAGAAGGTAAGCCCAATCCATTTGCTTTTCACCTTAGGAACAGAAAATCATAGGAAAAACATTAATTTTCCTTAAACAAGCCGTTTTCCTGGATTATTTCGAAGTATAGTTAGAAATATTTTCGTATTTTTGCAAAGTATACTTTAAAATATTTCTGTATAGACTAGCAAATTATTAGAAATATCATCATCGACTGTAGATAAATGCAGAGGATAACGCATAAGAGAATCAGAATTTCCTGGCTGCTGCTATTGGTTTACCTGCCGATGCTGCTGGCCGTTACGTTTCACCACCATGATGAAGCGCAGGGAACTCATGCTGATTTCTATTGTGCCGATTGTGCCCATCATGTTCATCACGACGGGCATCTGATAGCCCTACAACATACCATGCACGACTGTGTGCTTTGCCAATTGCAAAGCACTCCTTATCTGGCTCCATCCCTCGTGGTTTGGGTTGCCATCGCCGTGCTCCATCTCTCCCCTCGCCGTGCCTTCTGCTCTCCTTGCTTGTGCAGGGCGAAGGGGGTAAAATCTACCCGTGCTCCACCTTATTCTCTGTTTTTATAAATAACTGAATATTAACAGAATAAGGTAACAAATAACATAATGAGAACAATATTGAAATCAATATTGCTGATGAGTCTGTGCTCATCGGCAACAGCCCCTGCTATGGCTATAAACAGAGCAAATTATGATAAGAAGGAAGCAAACATTCATGAAGAAGAGGCAAACGATTCTACCAGACACCAGCCGCTGACGGAATCGAGCGTGAAACTGAACGAAGTGGTGGTAACAGGTTTGACGGGCAGCCAGAAGCTGAAGCAATCGCCGGCACCTATCTCCTTTGTTTCTGCCCGCCAGCTCGAAATGCAGCCTTCTACCAACATCATCGATGCCATCGCTCATCAGCCAGGCGTTTCGCAGATTACCACGGGAAGCGGAATTTCAAAGCCCGTAATCCGTGGCCTGGGCTATAACCGCGTGGTAGTGGTAAACGATGGAATCAGACAAGAAGGACAGCAATGGGGCGATGAACACGGAATAGAAATCGACCCCGCTTCGGTTCATTCCGTAGAGATTCTGAAAGGTCCGGCAAGTCTCATGTATGGATCGGATGCGATGGCAGGCGTCCTCATCTTCCACTCCGCTCCTACCCTTGCCAAGGGCGACATGAGAGCAAATTTCTCAACGGGTTATCAAACCAACAACGGACTTTTTGATTATTCGCTCAACTTTGCCGGCAACCAGGGCGGATTTGTATGGAACACCCGCTACAGCGGAAAGATGGCGCATGCCTACAAGAACAAATACGATGGTTATGTATTCGGTTCATCACTCAGAGAGCAGGCATTCTCGCAGCTTCTAGGCTGGAACTACCGCCAGGGGCATTCGCATCTCACACTCGATTATTATCATCTCACTCCGGGCATCGTAGAGGGAGAAAGAGATGAGAAAACGGGCGAACTGGAAATTCCGGAAGGCTACGATGCCAAGAGTTACGGCAAGCCGATGCCTTATCAGCAGATTCATCATTACAAGGCTGTACTTGATAATTCCTGGTTCCTGGGCGACGGCAATCTGAAGTTCCTCCTGGGTTATCAGCAGAACCGCCGTCAGGAGTTTGAGGAGGAAGAGAATCCGAAGGAATGCGGACTCGATTTCATGCTCCATACCATGAATTACGACCTGCATTATCTCTCGCCGGAAATGAATGGCTGGAAGTTCTCTACGGGCATCAACGGCATGTGGCAGCAGTCGATCAATAAAGGTTCTGAATTTCTGATTCCAGCCTATCATCTCTTCGATTATGGCGTATTTGCCACGGTGAGCAAGGAGATAGGCAAACTGAACCTGAGCGGCGGCATCAGATACGATCATCGCCATCTGCACAGCGAGGCGGATTCTTTCCGCTTCCAGGCCTTTAAGCGCAGCTTTGAAGGAGTAACCGGAAGCATAGGATTGGCTTATGAAATCCTGCCCGATTTCAATCTGAAGCTGAACCTGGCAAGAGGATTCCGTGCTCCAAACATCAGCGAATTATCATCGAATGGTGTGCACGAGGGAACCCAGCGATACGAATTGGGAAATACCAGTCTGAAGCCGGAAAACAGTTGGCAATTCGACCTTGGCCTGGATTATTCTTCGCCTATCATTTCGGCAGAGCTCTCGCTGTTTGCCAATCGCATCAACCATTACATCTACAGCGAGAAGTTGGCAGATGAGAATAATCAGCCTGTCCTCATCGACGACACGCCAGCCTATCAGTTTACTTCGGGCGACGCCCGCATTCTGGGTGGTGAGGCGAGCATCGACATCCACCCTGTGGAGCATCTGCATATCGGCAACACCTTCTCGTATGTCAACTCGGTTCAGTTGCATCAGCCATCCGAATCAAAATATCTGCCATTCACCCCAGCCCCTCGCTGGGTTTCGGATGTAAGGTATGAGTTTGTCTGCGACGGCAAGACTTTCGACCATCTCTTCGTAAAGCTACAGATGGATTGCAATCTCCGCCAGAACCATTATTTCGCAGCCAACGAGACGGAGACCGCTACGCCATCGTACACCTTATTAAACATGTATGCCGGTACCGACGTGAAGCTCCATGGCAAGCGCCTTCTCTCGCTCTATCTTTCGGGCGAGAACCTTACCAACCGTGCTTACCAGAACCACCTGAGCCGTCTGAAGTATCTTGACGTAAACCAGGTTACAGGCAGAAGAGGCGTTTACAATATGGGCCGTAACTTCAGTATAAAGATAGTGGTTCCGATAGAGCTGTAACTCCCCTTTATAGGATAAGTAATTCCCCTTTTAGGATAAGCAATTCCTCATCAGGAATCAGAATTTTGAATAAACAAGTGCCGATAAGGATGCCAAAAGCTGCCGGAAAAGCAACTTTTGGCGTCATTATCGGCATTTTTTCGTCTAATTATTAGACAAACATTACCACTTTTCTATGATATTTCGTAACTTTGCACCATGATTAAGAAACAAGGAACGATATTGATTGTTGATGACAACCGCAACATTCTTACTACGGTAAGGATGCTGCTGGAACCCATATTCGATGGCATCATCACCATCGCCAACCCTAACTCCATCCCAACCAAGCTGAGAGAGGAGCATCCCGACGTGGTGCTGCTCGACATGAACTTCTCCAGCGGAATCAATTCGGGAAACGAGGGATTGTACTGGCTCAGGAAAATCAAGAACCTCAGCCCGAAAACCGAGGTGGTGCTCTTTACCGCCTATGCCGACATCCAACTTGCCGTAACAGGCATCAAGGAAGGTGCCGCCGACTTCATCGTGAAGCCTTTTGAAAACGAGAAGATGATCCGTACGCTGGTAGAGGCTAGGGATAAGAACAAGGCTGTGGATAACGTTATCAACAGGAATGGTGGAAAACCTAGTGGAAAAGATGCGCAAAGCGCTATGTATTGGGGAGATAGCGAAGTTATGAACAATTTGAGAAGTATTGTGGAAAAAGTTGCAGCAACCGATGCAAACATCCTCATTACGGGCGAAAACGGAACAGGTAAAGAGGTGTTAGCCAACGAGATACATCGTTTATCCACAAGATGTGGAAAGAAAATGCTGCCTGTGGATATGGGAGCCATTACGGAAACCCTTTTCGAGAGCGAACTCTTCGGTCATGTAAAGGGTGCCTTTACCGATGCCAAGGTGGATAAACCGGGCAAGTTTGAGCTTGCCGACGGCAGCACCATCTTCCTGGATGAGATAGGAAACTTATCCTACAGTCTTCAGGCAAAACTCCTTACCGCCCTGCAACGCAGAAGCATCGTAAGAGTGGGCGGAAGTAAGCAGATTCCCATCAACGTACGACTGGTTTGCGCCACCAACCGCAACCTGCAGCAGATGGTAAACGATGGCGAATTCAGAGAGGATCTGCTCTATCGCATCAATACCATCCATCTGGAATTGCCTGCCCTGAGACAGAGAAAATCAGACATCGTTCCGCTGGCAGAAAGATTCCTCCATCAATATGGCGATTTATATAATAAGTTGAATCTCCGTTTTTCGGAAGAGGCTGAGAAAAAACTTACCAGTTTGCCATGGTACGGAAACATCCGTGAACTCCAGCACGCCATCGAGAAAGCCGTGATTCTGTCTGATGGCGGAATGATTTCTGCCGAAGATATTGACGGCGGAAACCAGCAGAGAAGAGAGAAGCCCCTGGAAGAGGTTCAGACGCTCGACGAGATGGAGAGCCGAATGATAGAGAAAACCATCAGGGAATGTGAAGGCAATCTGTCGGTAGTAGCCGCAAGACTGGGCATTTCCCGCCAGACGCTTTATAATAAGATTAAGCGATACGGATTATAAACTAATTATAATTATCGTGCTTTTGCTCATGGCTGTAGTGGGTTACATTCGCCTCTACCGCCACTATCGCCGTAACATCAAGAAGGTAACCTTCCTTTTTGATGCGATAGATAATGGGGATTTCTCCTTCAACTTTCCTACGGAGAAGAGGTTTAAGGAAGATAATATTCTACACCAGTCTCTCAACCGCATCAAGCTTTTCCTGCAGCATACGAGAGAGGAGCAGATGGATCGGGAGAAATATTACGAGCAGATTCTGAATGCGGTGGATACGGGAATCCTGGTGGTGGATAGCCACGACAACATCCTGCAGCATAATCAGGCAGCCCTCCGATTGCTCGATACGGATGTGCTTACCCACATGAACCAGGTAAAAGGAAAGCTGAAGGATGAACACCTGGCAAAGCATGAGACGCAAGCCATGCTGAAAGACAAGCATGTGCGCATCATCGCCCTGAGCGACGTGAGCCACGAGCTGAGCAATCAGGAGGTGGATTCTTGGATCAAGCTGATTCGTGTGCTGACCCATGAAATCATGAATACCATTACGCCGGTTACTTCGTTGAGCGAAACTCTGCTTACCCGGGTTACAGAGGATAAAGACCTGAAGCAAGGCTTGGAAACCATCCACAAAACAGGAACCGAACTGTTGGCTTTCGTCAACAACTATCGCCGTTTTACCCATGTTCCCCAGCCTCAGCCTGCCCTCTTCTATGTGGAACCATTCCTGGAAAGAATGGCGTTGCTCTGCAACCACGAAGTAGAGATTTCGGTTTCTCCCAAGGATTTGCTAGTTTATGCCGATGAGAGCCTCCTCTCTCACGTGGTAACGAATCTTCTGAAGAATGCCGTAGAAGCTTTCAGGGAAAAGGAAAGAGAAGACAAGCAGGAATGCCGCTCCGCGGATTTGCAATCCGCGGCAAGCAAGAAGGCATTTATCCGTCTCCAAGCCTACGCCAACGCCCAGGAATCCATCATCATCGACGTGAGCAACAACGCCGGTCTCATCGCCGAAGATGTAGCCTCCCACATTTTCATCCCGTTCTTCACCACGAAGCCGGAAGGAAGCGGAATCGGTCTCTCCCTCTCCCGCCAAATCATGCGAGTAAGCGGCGGCAGTCTCTCGCTCCATCAGGACAAGACACAGGGAATCACCACCTTCCGCATCATCATCCCATAAAAAAGTATAATTTTGGGGAGGAAAGTTTGGCACTTTCGCTTTTTTACAATATCTTTGCCATTATAAAAGATTAAGCTTATGTCAACCGACGATAAGACCATATTAAAGATAAAAGATATAGCTAAATCTGCTATTCCTTCAGGAAGCAAGGCTATATTGTATGGATCAAGAGCGAGAGGTGATGCTCGCAACGATTCAGACTGGGACATTCTTATCCTTTTAGACAAAGACAAACTGGAACAAACGGACTATGACAGAGTAAGTTACCCGTTTGTCTTGTTAGGTTGCGACCTCGGCACAGAAATCAATCCCATTCTTTACACAAAGAAAGAATGGGAATCGTATAACTTCACCCCTTTTTACGAGAATGTAAATCGAGACGGCATTAGTTTAATATAAAAGTTATGGATCAAGTAAACAAAGACACATTAATCAGTCTGCAAGTAGAAAAAGCCAAGCGCTTTTTAACTCAAGCAGATGAAATGGTTGAACTAAAGCATTGGGATTTAGCAGCCAATCGCTATTATTATGCCTGCTTCCATGCCGTACAAGCTCTATTCATAGCAAAAGGTGTTAATGCCCACACTCATGCTGGCATTAACACCCAATTCAGTTTACACTTCGTAAAGACTGGTATCGTAGATATCTCTTATGGCAGTTTCCTCGCCCGTATGTTCCAATTAAGGCAAAAAGCCGATTACAACTGCGCCTACGAAATTTCCGAAAATGACATCCTGGAAATTATTGGCTTATCACACGATTTTATAAAAAACATATTAAAGTTAGTCAAATAATTACTTACAGAAGATTATGGCATTCGAAAAGGAAATCAAGGAATACGAGGATTTGAGAGGAAAATATCAAACCCTTATCATCAATAAAATGGATAGAGAAGAGTACATCAAATATGATGAAGTACTCTTCTCTACTTTTTCGTGCGCCATTGAAGGCAATTCATTCTCCGTAGATGATACCCAGGAACTGAAGGAGAAAGGATTAGGGATGATTCCTGCCGGAAAGACTCTTTTCGAGGCTTTCGAAATGCTTGACCACTTCGAAGCCTTTGAGTACATGATGCAAAACACGCAGCATCCACTCGACGAGAATTTTCTAAAAGAAATCAACAGACGGGTTACCAGCCACACGCTTTCCTACCATTCTCCAGGAGCCATTCCGGGCGAATACACCACCACGGACATGGCTGCAGGCGACACGGTATTTGGCGACCACGAAGAACTCATCGCCAGAGTTCCCAAGCTGTTGGAATCTACCGAAAAAGCCATCGTTTCGGCAGCCGTTCATCCTATGATTCTTGCCGCCCGCTTCCATGGCTTCTACGAATATCTACATCCGTTCCGTGATGGGAATGGAAGAACAGGACGACTCATCAGCAACTACATTCTCTTAAGATTGAATCATCCTCTCCTCATCATCCCATCCGAAGCCCGCCAGGAATACATTTCAGCCCTCCGCATGATTCGTACGGAAGCAACTGACGAGCACCTCATCCGCTTCTTCTTCAAGATGGCAATACAGAGGATGGAAGAAGAGCTGAAGCAGAAAGAGGCTAACACCAAGCGATTTATGACATTCCTCTTCTAATGAAGCATAGTGCCACACATTCATCCAAAGAGCAGAAGTATTAAAGCTGATTGCCATCCGCTTCCACTACTTGTCCATCAAACAAGCGGACGATTCGATGGGCTATCTTGGCATCATGCTCATTATGCGTTACCATGACGATGGTGGTGCCCTCGTGGTTCAGCTCGGTAAGCAGATGCATCACCTCGGCTCCATTCTTGGAATCGAGGTTACCCGTAGGCTCATCGGCAAGGATGAGCTTGGGACCGAAGACCACGGCACGGGCAATGGCTACTCGCTGCTGCTGACCACCAGAAAGCTGGTGAGGGAAGTGCTTGGCACGATGGCTGATGGCCATTCGCTTCATAATCGCCTGCACCTTTGCCTTGCGCTCCGCCTTCGGAATATTGAGGTAGGTAAGAGGAAGTTCGATGTTCTCCTCTACATTCAATTCATCTATCAGGTTGAAGCTCTGGAACACAAAACCGATTTCTCCCTTTCTCACATCCGTGCGCTCCTTTTCCTTCAGGTTTGCCACCTCGTGATTACCCAGGAAATATTTTCCAGAAGTTGGGTTATCCAATAATCCAAGGATATTGAGTAAAGTGGATTTGCCACAACCGGATGGTCCCATAATGGCGACAAACTCGCCGTCTTCTACTGTGAAAGATACGTTATTTAAAGCAATCGTCTCCACATCTTCTGTGCGGAAAGACTTGCAAAGATTCTCTACTTTTATCATTTCTTCTAATGTTTAATGTTTAATTTGGGCATACGCCCTTAAATCTGTGTCATCTGTGAAAATCTGTGGGAGACTTATTCATCCTTGAGATATTTCACAGGATTACTGTTCGCCACCTTGTAGCAGTTGATGACGACGGAAAGCCCGATGATGACGAGCAAGATGATGGTAACGCCGATAAACAGAAGAGGCGTCATCGTAATCTTCTCGCTAAACGACATGAGCCATTGTCTGGCTATCAGCCAAGCCCCCAAGTCGCCCACGATGATGCAAGGCAAGGCAATCTTCATGATGTCCTTCAGGAAGATGCGAAGAATATCCTTCACCTTCGCTCCGTTCACCTTTCTTATTGCAATCTCCTTGCGGCGGCGGTTCACCTCATCGCTCGTATAACCCACCAATCCGAAGAGGGCGATAATCATCGTTACGATGCCGGCTACCAGGATTCCGTTGCGGAAATTGAGCTGGGAAGCATACTGTGCCTTGAACTCGGATTCATAATCACAAACGGTCACTTCATTATTCGGATACAGCGACTGCACCTCGTTCTTTAAGTCAGAGAGACTCTTTTCCGTCAAGTCATTAAACTTGACGAGCATACACCGATTAGCCCGACCATAGAAATAGACAAAAGGAGTAGCTTTCGTATCAGCATTCGACGTGCTAATCGTTCCATACCTCACATTCTTGACCACGCCACAAATCGTCATCGTTTCATCCTCATCACAATGAGAAGATACCCAAACCCTCTTACCTACGGCTCCATCTTTCCAATGTCCAAGTTTTACGAGCTTGTTAGCCAAGTTCTCGTCAATAATAATTTGTCGAGAACTATCATTACGCTCTGTGAAGAAAGATCCTTCTACAAACTCAACGTCCATCATCTTGAAGTAATTGTCATCCACTCCACCTGCATCATGAATGAATTGGATAGTACGCTTGTCGCCAGGCAAAGAAAGATTATTACCATTAAAGCTATAACTTTGCAAAGGAACACTATAGCAAGATGCCACCATATTGACATCAGGCATTCGCTTAATTTCCGATAGACATTGCGCTCGTTGGTCTTTCTCTAGTCCTTCTACAAAAACGAATGCCATCTTATCATACTTGTAACCAGGATTCAAGTTTACCATCATATTATATTGATTATTGACCACAAAGAGCAAGCTGAACAATAGCCCCGAAATGATAAACTGAACACCCAGCAAGATGAGCTTCCATTTCTTACGGTTCTCACTATACCCCCTGAAAGCAATCGCTACAGGTATCTTGCAGTAAAGCCAACCAGGCATCCATCCACCCACTAAAAGCACTAAGAGACAAATTGCTACCAATATCCAGCAACCTCGATTGAGCACCAAGACACTAACTGGGGCTGAAAGGAAATTCTCTACCGTTCCCTTGCTGAGAAATACTAAAATAGCTGCAAGAACAATCGACAAGCCAACATGTACCAATGCCTCGGAGAAGACAATGGCATGGATGTTCTTGGGGTCCGCTCCATAACATTTACGCACAGCCATCTCACGAGAACGCGTTACGAGATTACCCACGATGATGAGCAGGTAATTCATCACGGAAGTAAAAAGCAATACAAAAGCGATGATACCCATGATCCATCCCATCTTCTTGATGTAAGGGCTTTGCGTGTACATTTCGCTGAGAACGGTAAAGTCGTAATCTAATGAAATACCCGCTTTCTTCCATTCTTTCAACGGGAAGTGGTCTTGCTTCATCTTGTTGATATATGGATGAAGTTCACTTGGCTTATGCCCTTTTGACAATCGGATAAAAGACTGATAACAATCATTTCCAATCCATTGCTGCCTTCCATCATAACCAAACATATCCCCGATACTACCCAATGACACCAACACTTGAAGAGAATGCCAAGAGGATCCCCATGGGAAACTCTCAAATACACCTCCGATAGTAAAGGTATGTCCAGGATAACTTGCCATCGTGAAATGCTTACCCACGACATTGCCGCCCATCTTCGCCGCTGTCTCTGAGTCTATCATGCAATAGAATGGACGAGAAAGGACTTCTTTTGCCTTGCCAATCGTTACCTTTTGGGGAAAGACATCAAAAAAACAGCTATCCGCCAATGCTATTTTACAAGAGATTGCATTTTGGTCTTCCATATTACATTGGAAATCTCCAATAAAAACAAGTCGTGTAGCAGCCTCCACAAATGGAGCATACTGTTTGATGCCCGGAGCTGTAGCTCCTGAGGTTTGGGCGAAATTGAAAGACTTATTGCCATCGTTTCCCGGCATCGTTCCCACTTCTGAAATCTGATACGTCCTTTCCCATCCTGGAAAATACGTATCGTAAGTCTGCTCGAAATAAATCTCGGCAATAATTACCGAACTGATTG
>ENA-OPEX01000329-OPEX01000329.1-human-gut-metagenome-genome-assembly--contig:-NODE-329-length-9992-cov-2.992553_pt1 | contig 9992 bp, 7 predicted proteins | sample MGYA00241303_ERZ501540 | MGnify/ENA primary metagenome ERZ501540 (study PRJEB25962, sample SAMEA2042431) | human gut metagenome | biome: human gut; feature: human-associated habitat; material: faeces...
GCCAGGGTTCAAATCCCTGCTTCTCCGCCACAAAAACCCGATCCGAATAGGTCGGGTTTTTTTATGTCGTTTTGCGGGATTTCCGTGCTACGCACGGGGCAACGGTGTTGCCGAACCCTGTCACCGCCAGCTGCACGCTCCGTTTTCAAAAACATTGTTTTTACACTCCGCTGAAATACAAATCCCTGCTTCTCCGCCACAAAAAACCCGATCCGAATAGGTCGGGTTTTTTGATGCCGTTTTGATTAAGTTATGACATTTTTTAATGTTGCTTAGAGTGAAAGGCAAAGCGGTTTTTGATGTTATTTTGGTTAAAAAATAGGGCGATTTTTCACTGCCGTTTAGGTCAAAAAGCAGGGCGGAAGAATGGACGGTACGAGGAAAAACAATGATTTGGAAGATTTTTTGGATGATTTGAGGCGAAAAAGTGCCGTTTGAAGCGGTTTTGACGAATATTTGGTATTGACACAGAAGGCTATTTGGGTTAAAATTCATAGTGTATAGTTATAACTATACGTACAGCAAAATCATTCGAGCAAAGCGGAGCGGTTTGCTTCGTTTAAGGACAATAAGTATGGCTCGGTGACGTCAATAGTCATTCGTTTTCTTCTCGGTCGCGCTCGTGGCGCGGCATATGGCAATAAGTCTTGGGTTGAAAGTGAAGAAGCATCAGAAAAGGAAGAAATTATGAACATCAAGGAAAAACTCGCTTCCGCTTCCAAAAAGGAACGCACCCCTCAGCAACAAAAGGCTATGACCATTCTCAACTGGGTGGCAACGGCTGTCTGCATCGTCGTGATTATATTCGCTCTCGTAGTGGCGATATTCACTATTGCCGGTTCGACGAACGATAATCATCTCACGCAATTCGGCGACAAGATTTATCTCAACGTCGCGTCGGATTCAATGGAACCGACTTTTAACACGAGCGACGTGATTATCGCAACCGCTTTCGATTATCAAAAGCAACTTTCCGAAATCAAAGTCGGTCAAGTGGTGACGTTCAAGACCACAGTGCGTTCGGGCGGGGCGACTTACGAAATTTACAACACCCACAGAATCGTGCATATCAACTATGAAGAAGACGGCAAGACCGTCAGAAACTTCACGACGCGCGGCGACAATCAAGACGGCACTTGGCAAGAAGCCGCAGCGGAACTAAACAAAGAAGTAGGTTCGCAAAACGAAGCTATAATCGGTCACAAAGAGACCGTTACCCCGTCTAATATAGTTGCGACGTGGGGAAGCGTTGACGGCGAAGGCAACTTCACGGCGGGCAAGATGCTCAAAGGCGTGGGCGGATTCTCCAACTGGATTCAGGACACTGAAAACTTCGGGGCAAATCAAAAGACTCGTTTCTTCTGCGTCGTAGTTTTGCCGCTCATCTTGTTGTTTGTTATTTACGCATTTATTTTGGTGCGTACTCTCGTTATTGCAAAACTCGAAAATCAACGCAAGGTACAATCCGAGCAGGTTGTATCCGTTGACGGACTTTCCGACGAAGAAAAACGTCGTCTTGCGCAAGAATTGCTCGCTTCGTTGCAAGCGAGTGCCGGTGGCGAAAACGCAGACAATGCGGCGGCGCAAGAAGCACCCGTTCAAGAGGAAAAATCCAACGAGCAAAACACCGACGAAAAGTCCGAATAACAGGGCCGTATCGTTGCGTTTTGCGCATAGCTTTCGCGCGTGAATCGAATTTTCCTTATGCAAAGTTTCGGGATTTTTGCATATATACTTTGTATATATTGCAAACGAAAATCCGAGCGTGACTTTGCAATCGTCCGAAAGGACGTCGGCTACACTGTGTAGTCCGAACCACGAAAAGCAATACAATGAACATAAATTTAGTTTTTGAATTTCTCAAAGCCTTTCTCGGCGCGTTTTACGACAAAGGTATCGGCAGTATTTTTTGGGGGATTCTGCATATTTTCTACAACGAAGGATATGCTGACGCTTTCAAGAATTACACCGAATATTTCGGCGCGGGCGAGTGGGCTGTCGCAATCATATTTATTCTGTTGATCGTTGCGGCTATAGTTGCCATAATCGTGTTGGCGGCACTCGGCATACGCAAACTCGCAAGGCTTCAAAAAGCCAAAGTTTTGCCGCAGGATCTCGTTGAAGAATGCGCGAATCTCAAGAAGCAAATCATCAAAATGTCGGCTGAAAAAGACCGTATTCTCGGTATGCGCGTGAGCGATATAGGCAATTACGATGGCGAAGAAGAAGGCGAGGGCGGCGAGAAGAAAGAGGAACAATCCCCCACGGGCGAGTCGCGCTTCTACAAACTCACCGAAATCGACAAAATCTACGAGAATTACGTTCCGCCGGTGTACGACGACGAAATCACGTTGCCCGAACTTTGCGACCGTTTCCGCAATTTTGCTTGCTCGCGTATGCGTCTTTACTACAATCCGCGCATAATCCGCCTGTTTATCGCAGGTATGTCGACGTCGCGTCTTATGATTTTGCAAGGTATATCCGGTACGGGAAAAACCTCGCTTCCGCACGCAATGGGTATATTCCTCAACAATCCCGCGACGATAGCGTCCGTTCAGCCGTCTTGGCGTGACCGCACCGAACTTTTCGGCTACTTCAACGAATTTACTAAGCGTTTCAACGAAACCGAAGTTTTGAAAAAGATGTACGAGGCAACTTGGAACGACCAAATTTACCTCACCGTTCTCGACGAAATGAACATCGCGCGCGTTGAGTATTATTTCGCGGAAATGTTGTCAATTCTCGAAATGCCATCACGCGACGAGTGGATTGTCGACCTCGTGCCGTCGGGCTGGCCTAACGACCCAAAACATATCGACAAAGGTCGTTTCAGACTTCCGCAAAATATGTGGTTTATCGGTACGGCAAACAACGACGACTCGACGTTTGCAATATCGGATAAGGTTTATGACCGTGCTATGCCTATCAACATCAACAGCAAGGGCGTACCGTTCGATGCACCGTGGGCGGACAACATCTTCATCAGTTACAAGCACCTCGAAGCGATGTTCAAAGAGTCGCAAGAGATATACAAGGTGTCGCAAGACATTCTCGACAAAGTCAATTTGTTGGACGACTACGTTATCGAGCATTTCCGCCTCGCGTTCGGAAACCGTATCGTGAAGCAACTCAAAGAGTTTGTTCCGTCCTACGTCGGCTGCGGCGGCACGGAAATCGACGGACTCGACTACGTTCTCTGCAACAAGATATTCCGTAAGTTCGAATCGCTCAACTTGTCCTACATTCGTGACGAAATCGACGGCTTGATTTTGTATTTGAGCGAACTATTCGGCGAAGAGAATATGCAAGAGAGCAAAGAGTATATCAACAGACTCAAAAAACTCTTCTAATGCGTGACGTTAGAATTAATAATTAATAATTAATAATTAATAATTGCGGGTGGGGGCTTGCCCCCACGCCCAATGAATAATTAGAGCGTGTAGCAAAATACTACGTCTTAAAATTCCACCTTATCAATCTATCCGTTAGAGTGGAAGAAAGTCAATAAATCTCATAAAAGTATGGCAGACAACAAGATTACCAGAGAAGTGTACAGACAGTACGCCGATAAGATTGTTTCCGTCCTCAACAAAGAGGGCTTTTATGAGCAATTCAAAAAACGAGTCGATAAAGGCGCGTCAAATTTCAAACTCGCAAAAAAACGCCTCGTTCAAGACATCTCGATAGACTGGATAGACACAATCGAGGGCATTTTGCCAAACCTCGATACCATCGTGCGTAACCCGAGAAAATTCATCGTTCAGGAAGAAGATATCGTGGACGTGTCGCTTGCAAGAAGTATCTCGACGGAATCCGTCAAATTCCTTGCTCAGCACACGAATATGATTTCGAAAGTGGACGAAAAAACGGGTGACGTCACGCCGTCCAAAATCCTCAATATCACAAAAGAGGAATCCTTCGAGATTTACGAAAACCGCTTTATTTACACGCTTCTTCTCAAACTAAAAGACTTCGTTACTATGCGTTACGACAAGATAAAAAAGGCGTCGGCAACGCAGGACGTTCTCGAACTCGACATAGAATCGAGATTCAATCTTCCGAGCAAAAAGATAACTTACAGAACGGAATATTTTGCTCAATTAAGTTTTGACGAGGTTATGCGCCTCGACCCCGACACGCTCACGAAAATCGAGCGAGTTGCCAAAATCGACCGCATTATAACCGACTTTTTGTCCTCGTCCTTTGCAAAATCAATGCGCAATTCCGCGCCCGTCCGTCCGCCTATTATGCGTACGAACGTCATTTTGAAAGAGCCTAACTTCAAAAAGGCGCTTACTCTTTGGCAATTTATCGAAACATATCAGCAATCGGCAGGCTTTTCCACGTCCGATGAAGTCGAGGACTACGACATAGACGACGAAAGCGAGCAAAGGCTTCGCAGTATGGTCACTCTCAACACTATGGTTTTCGAGAGTTTGTACGACCAGTGCGAGACTGATATGGATATGGAAGACAAAGATTTTGCCGATTTCTTGCGCGTTGGCAAAATGGACTTTGAAAAGGACAAAATCGACCGCGACGAGTACTCTCAAAAACTCGACGACGAAAAGGAAAACGAGGACGAAAAAGAGAACGTCGAGAAAGTGAAACCCGAGGAAAACGAGGAAGCGGAAAAGGAAATCCCGCCCGAAACCGAACCCGAAACTCCGCCTGAGCAGCAAGAGGAACAACCGCAAGAACAAGAGTCGGAAACTCCGCCCGAAATCGAAGAAAAAGAGATAGAAAAAGAGATCGAAAAACCGCAAGAGATAGAAAAAGAGGTCGTCGTAGAACACCCGGTGGAGGTCGAGCGTTTCAAAGAAATGCCGCCTAAAGCGGATCAGGAAGAAGTTGATCTCGAACCCGACGCGGAAAAATTCGATCAGCACTTGTTTGAAGTCCGCAAGATATTCAAACGTCCCGACGACGATAAAATCAAGCAAGAGGAAATCATCAAGGCACGCGACGCAATCGACCGTTGCCTTGCGTCCTATCGCAGAATCAAACAAGAGGAACTCGACGAGCGCGACAGACAAGAACGCATACGCCGCCGCAGAGAGGACATCAGAAAGCGCGCCGAAGCGTTCAGAAAACAGCGTGAAGAACTCGAAAGAAACGCGGATTCGGCAACCGATTCGGCATACTTCGGCATGGACCCGTTCAGTTTCCAAAAGGCGAAGATTCAAGAGAAGAAGCGCATAGAGGAAGAAGCAAAGCGCAAGGAAGCGCTAAAGTTCGACAAGCGCGAAAACCTCGAATTAGAGGACAAAAACACCGAGAATATAAACAAGTCCATCGACGAGATGGAAAAAGCGCGTAAAGAAAAAGCGGCGCGAGATATGAGAATAGATCACGCACTCGACGCGATAGATTCCGTTATGCCCATAGACGGCGAGATTTCGCCGCAAAAGACGAAACAAAAAGTCGTTCTACCCGTCGTAAACGAGCAAGAAAGCACGGCGGCGCAAGAGCCTCAAAACGTTGAGCCCGAAGCGCAAAACGTCGATGACGTCGACGTCAAAGCGGAAAAGCCCTCTTCAACGGCTCAAAAGAAAGGCAAAGTGCGCATAGCAAAGGCGCAAGAAATCAATGCGTGGACGGAAGAAGAAAAACCGCGCAGAAAACTCAATCTCTCGCCCGTTGACGAAACGAAAGTAGCCGTGGGCGAAGTGCACGTCAAGAGCGCCGATAAGGTTACGCCGTGGGGCGAAAACGCCGAACTCGGAAAAATCGAAACCGAGCAGGAAAAGCCCAAACGCAAGTATAATCGCAAGCCCAAGCAAGAGCAAACCGTCGAACAGACGGGCGAAATCGCAAGCGAAAATGCGGTCGAAAACGTCGAGAACACCGCAGAAAAAGTGGCTGAAACGGACAGCGAAAACGTCGAAAAACGCACCGAAAAAGCATCGAAATTCGCTCGAAACGCGGCAAAGAACGAGGAAGTTCAAGCCAACAAACCGGTGTCGGAATTGCGCATAAACATCGGCACAAGAATAGAAGATACGCAAGGTATGGGCATACACTTCAAGAGCGACGAAAAGATAGTGCCGTGGGGTGTCGGCGTAACTTTCAAAAATCAGGACACCGAAAAAAAACCGAAGCGCAAATACAATCGTAAGCCCAAAAACGACGAAGAATCGCAAGACTGATACGAAGAATCGCAAGACATATTCACTAAATCATAAGTCTGATATCGAACGTAATTGCGAGCAATAGCAAGCATAAAACGGCAAAAAAATGAAGAACAACGAGCAATCAAAAGCAAAGAAAATTTACAACGTCGCGTCAACTGTGGTCGTGGCGTTGATTTTCGTGTTTATGATTGTCGTGGTTGCCGTTATGCTCATACAGAAAAACAGCGGCGGCGAAAGCAAGATTTTCGGCTACTATATGTACGACGTGCTCACGGACAGTATGAGCGGCACGATAGAACCCGGCGACGTGATTTTGTGCAAAGCCGTCGAGGACGTAAACGAGCTGAAAGAGGGGGATATAATCACTTTCAAAGCGCCCAACGGCAACTACAACGAAACGCACCGCATAATCGAAATCGCAAGAAACGAGGACGGTTCAATCAAGTATTTCAAGACCAAAGGCGACAACGCGAAAGAGGCGGACAGTTGGGAATTAAAACCCGAAAACGTCAAGGCAAAATACGTCAAAAAGTCGGTTTTTATCGGCGGTTTGCGCCGCTTTATGAAGCACTGGTACGGCTACGTCACAGTGGTGGTCATTCCGCTTTGCGTGGTGTTTGCGCTGATAATCGCGGGATTTGTCAAAGACAAGGTTGCGCTTGAGAGCGAGAAAGAAAAAGACAAGGCGATAAGCATATCCGACATAAGCGACGATGACAAAAAGAAGTTGCTTGAAAACTATTTGAACGAAACCGAAAACGCCGAAAACATCTCCAAAACCGAAGAAAACGACGACAATAAACGCGCTGAAACACAAGAAAACGACGAGAATTAATCGCACCTAAATCGACAAAAATTGCAACTGAAATCGAATCGAAAGCGGCGGAAAAAGCAATGAAAAATGCACTAAAAACGACGACTTGTCGAAGAATTAAGCGGAAAATTTCAAACTTCGCTCGACTTTAATCGTATTTTAAGAAAAAAAACTTCAAAAATATTTTTTTGCGGAATCTAAACGAGTATATCGCGCTTACATACACGCTTTGCGTTTTGGGGCGCGATAAATTTTATTGCGTTTTTGCGTGCGCTATGCTAATATAAAAAAACTAAATATATATATTAGGGGATATTATGCTCGCAAAGATATTAAGTTACGCTCTCGACGGATTGACGGGATACGCCGTCGACGTCGAAGTGGACATAAACAGCGGATTGCCCGGCTACGATATGGTCGGTCTTGCTTCGACCGCAACAAAAGAGTGCGCTCTGCAATCAAAAACAGCGGATTTCAATATCCCGCAAAACGCATAATCGTCAATCTCGCGCCTGCCGACACCAAAAAAGAAGGCCCCGTGTTCGACCTTGCGGTCGCGCTCGGTATTATGGCGGCAACCGGTCAACTCGAAAACAAAGCCTACAAGCAGTACGTCATCATCGGCGAGTTGTCGCTCAACGGCGAACTTCGCCACGTCAACGGTATTATGCCGTTGCTCATATCCGCAATGCAAGCGGGACATCGCAAGTTTATCATTCCCGCCTCGAACGCAAGAGAAGCGAGTTTCATCGAGGGCATAGACGTTTACGCGCTCGAAACCTTGCGCGACGTCGTGGAAATGCTCTCGGGCGTGGTTTACGAAAAAGTGCCGTCGTCGACGTATGAATCCGCTTGCGAAAATCACGGCTACGGCGTTGATTTTGCCGACGTAAAAGGGCAGACTGTTGCAAAGCGCGCGCTTGAAATCGCGGTTGCGGGCGGACATAACGCGCTTATGATAGGACCGCCCGGGGCAGGCAAAACCATGCTCGCAAAATGCGTGCCTACCATTATGCCCGAAATGACGTTCGAAGAAGCAATCGAGGTGACAAAGATTCATTCGGTCGCGGGCATACTCGACAGCAGCGTCGGAATCGTGACTACGAGACCGTTCAGAACGCCGCATCACACGACCACCGTTCCCGCACTCGTAGGCGGCGGCGCAAAGGCGAAACCGGGCGAGGTGAGCCTTGCAAATCACGGCGTACTGTTTCTTGACGAAATGCCCGAATATTCCCGTCATGCGCTCGAAACTCTGCGCCAGCCCCTCGAAGACAGGCGCGTCACCGTGTCGAGAGTGCAACAAACGACGGAATATCCAGCAAACTTTATGCTCATCGCGTCTATGAATCCCTGTCCGTGCGGAAACTACGGCTCGAAAAATCAAATTTGCCGTTGCACGCCGTCGCAGATTCACAACTACGTATCCAAACTCAGCGGTCCGCTTATGGACAGAATAGATTTGCAAATCGAAGTTGATAATATTTCGTACGACGAATTGCGCACCAAGCAAGAGGGTGAAACGTCGGCGGAAATCAAGAAACGCATAAACAGAGTTCGCGCTCTGCAAAGAGAGAGATTCGCAAAAGACGGCATATCCACAAACGCCGAAATGGGGTCGAGAGAACTTGCAAAATACTGCCAAATCGACGAAAATTGCGAGAGATTGCTCAAAAAAGCCTTTGAAAAACTCAATCTGAGCGCAAGAGGCACGACGAGGATTCTCAAAGTCGCGCGCACGATTGCCGACATCGAGGGAAGCGAAAATATCACCCCCGCGCATATTGCGGAAGCGATACAGTACAGAGGTCTTGACAGGAAGTATAGTTGATGGACGGATTCGACAAAAACACAAAAATTTTCGTTGCGTTAAGCCTTGTCGAAGAACTTTCGGTCAAGAAAAAGTTCGCTTTGCTCGAACAATTCGACGAGCCTTGCGAACTTCAAGAAACGTTTGCGAGAGGTATTGTAGAAAAGATACTCGGCGACCACGCAAAAGACTTTTACGCAAAACTCGAAAGAATCGATGACAGTCTGAATGAAATGCAAAAGCGCGACGTGCATTGGATAACTTTTCTTGACGACGAGTATCCAAGGTCGCTTTCGGACGTGTATGACAAGCCGATTGTGCTGTTTGCAAAAGGCAACGTCGAGGCTTTGAAAATGCGTATTATATCCGTTGTCGGTACACGTCGTCCGACGAGGTACGGCGCCAAAGTCGCGGAAGAATTTTCGAGAGAATTTGCAAGAGCGGGGCTTTGCATTGCATCGGGTTTTGCAAGAGGCGTTGACGGAATCGCGCACAAGGCTTGCATTGATAACAACAGCGCGACGATTGCGGTGTTTGCGTGCGGACTCGACGTGATATATCCCGCAGAGCATAGAGGACTTGCCGACGGAATTTTGGCAAACGACGGATTGCTTATAAGTGAATATCCTCTCGGCACGAAACCGCTTCAATATCACTTTCCCGATCGCAATCGCATCGTGAGCGGAATATCAGAAGCGGTGTTTCTGCCGCAAGCGGCAAAAAAGAGCGGCTCGCTGATAACTATACGCCTTGCGATAGAGCAGGGCAAAGAGATATTCGTCGTTCCTGGCAACATCTACGACGAGGAAAACGCAGGCGGCAACGAGTTGTTGAGAGAAATGCCTCACGCGCTTGCAATATCGCCCGAAGACGTGCTTGACGCTTTGCATATACAGCGTGAAGCGGTCAAGAAAGAACCCGTGCAGATAGGTATCGTCGAAAGCCGGATTCTCGACTCGCTGCATGACGGCGAAAGACATTTCGAGGAACTGTTGGCAGACACGGGACTCAATGTCGCAGACCTTACTAACGTGCTTTTCAACCTCGAAATAGACGGACTTATCGTCAAGACGGCAGGAAATTATTACTCACTTGCGTGAGAATTAATAATTAATAATTATTAATTAATAATTGAGGGTGGGGCATTGCCCCACACCCGAAACGAAAACTTATTCGAAGACTACTCGTACACGAAATGTGCGACTTCGAAGACGGAACACGAGCCGCAACGGCG
>ENA-OPEX01000331-OPEX01000331.1-human-gut-metagenome-genome-assembly--contig:-NODE-331-length-9940-cov-2.475670_pt1 | contig 9940 bp, 4 predicted proteins | sample MGYA00241303_ERZ501540 | MGnify/ENA primary metagenome ERZ501540 (study PRJEB25962, sample SAMEA2042431) | human gut metagenome | biome: human gut; feature: human-associated habitat; material: faeces...
CCGGAGAACCGACGCTACTCGCCCTGGATTGCGGAGAGCATCGTGAGCCCCAGAGACGAGCCGTTGGACTATGTGGGCATCTACTCCCAGTGTGTGGCTCTTGGCAAGGAGGTGAAGGAGCGAAATATGCGTGGCGAGGATGGATGGGTGTATTGGCTCACACAGGAGGACATCGCCGAGATGCAACAGCACAACTTGCTCTTCATGGTGCCCAACTATGCTGAGGAGCAAATCAAGCGTTTCTATCGTGTGCCGACTCCCGACACGTCTGAGCGGTTTATCAAGTTCCGCTATACTGCTGAGATTGTGGAGCGCATCTGCACCAACCCTGTCATGCGGAAGAACTTTGAATACCAGAGCATCGGCAGCATCATGTCAAGGCTGGGATTCCCCAAGGCTCGTCGCCGAAAGGGCAACGGATGGTTTGTAGTCGAGAAGGAGGGGGCCGAGATCAACAGCGAAGCCTTCTATTCTGCGAGCGACAAGATGGAACAGGAAGCCAGCCAATGACTTACAGAGATTTCCCGGTAAGTCATTGAGGCATCTCAGTGACTTACCGGGACATGCTAACTATTAAACTGAGGTTTCGTCCCTTCAGCCCGTACTTAAACCACTTGCGAAACTTGAGTAACTTCTGAACTTGCTAAAGTTCTATAAGTGTATAAATACCTGAAAGCATGACAATAAGAAAAAAGCAATTCAACAAAGCCAAAAGCAAATCACACGCAAACGATTACGTAGAAAATCTCATTTTAGACAAAATGGATTCATTTCTTTTTAACATATTTTTCGTATCTTTGCAGCCGAAAAGAAAGTGCAATCGATTGCATAAAAAATCATCGTATAAGTTCTCGACTGCGACCGCTATACTGGGATGTTTAAAACAGACTACCATCAAAAATAACTAAAGAAAAAATCAGCGGCGCATAGACTTACAGTAGAAGTATGAGTAATATAAAACAGCTAAATAAGCACTAAAACAATAAAAATAAAAGTGAAATGAAACACAAAACACTTACATTCCGCTTCCTCGACATGAGTCGAGGTGGTTTCGCTCGCCTGTTTCTTCTCCTTTTACTCCCTTGCCTCAGCGTCATTGGAGTGAAGGCTGATAGCAATGGGGGGGTAAAATTATTCAATTCCGGTGTCCGCTATTCGCAGTGGGCGATTAATTCACGCGCAAATGATTTCTATGCCAATACTACAAAATGTGGTATGGCAACCATCAAAGATGGAAAAGTCAGCAATTCAAGTTTTGGTAAGAGCACGCTTGACTATGTTCCTGGTCTTGTTGCTAAATCCATGATTGAAGCTGCTGATTATTATCAAGGCTTCGATTGGTCTAAGCCATGGTTCTTGAGCGTAAAGGAGTATGGTGACAAATACTGCCAAAAAGTTCCTAATGGAGGTGGCAGCCTTGATGACCTCAATGCTGTAAAACTTTATATTGGTCTGTATAACAATATAAATGCAACAGAAACAGATAAGAACAACGCAAAGACTGCTATTGGCTTAGCACAGGCAGGACTCGTAGCTCATAACAAGAGTAATTCTATTCAGTCAGGAACTCTTGCAGGTGATGCCGTTATAGGTGGCTGGTTCCACAAAACTGCTTACAACAATCAGATGTGGCTGGATGGTGCCTATATGGGTAGCGCACTCTTGGCTCAGATTGTCAACTTCAATGGCACAGGAACTCATGTATTCGGAAGCACAACTGAAGACTGGGATATGGTATTCAAACAGTTAAACATAGTTTGGAATATGTGTTGGAACGCTAACGCCAAGTTGATGTATCATGCTTTCGAGGCGAATGCTGGAACAGGCACATCAAAATCTCATGCAGACACTTGGGCTGGCTTGAATGGTAAAACTAAGCCTTATACATTCCACTCTGCAGCCTACTGGGGCAGAGCCAATGCATGGTATCTCATGGCTTTGGTAGATGTATTGGAAGCGATGAAAAATGCAGGTCAAGAGAGTACAGACAATTATACTACTTTGAAGCAACATCTCGCAGACCTTGCTGCTGGTATCGCTAAACGTCAGGATTCAAAGACTGGTGGTTGGTATCAGGTGATGGATGATCCATCTTTCAAGGCAACATCTTACAATGGAAAGTCATCAACTGCAACCAATTATATTGAGACATCAGCTACAGCCATCTTTGCAGCAGCTTATTTCAAGGCTGTACGCTTAGGATTGCTTTCTACTTCTCCTTATGATTATAAAACGATTGCCAAGAATGCTTTCGAGGGTTTGGTAAACAACTACACCTATTTGGATGCTAATGGCGACATGCAGATTTGGGGCAGTTGCCGTTCTGCTGGTTTAGGTGGTGAAGGAACAGACTATAAAGCTGGTGGCAAGAAATACCGCGATGGTTCTAAGGAATACTACTTGTTAGGCAATGATGTTCCTATGGTTAAACAAACTGAGAGTATTACCGAGGGCAAGGTTCTCGGTGGCTTCATCATGGCTGCTACTGAGTACGAGCGTGCTTATCAGAATCAGAACCCGAACAGCAAGCAGATTCTGTTTGCCAAGGATTTGGCTCCAAAATATGACTTCACTGCTACTGAAGGAAAACTCGATGCAACTGCTTATGGTAATGGTACCGTTTCTTATCAGTGGTATAAGGATGAGAAAGCTATCGCAGATGCCACATCTGCTACTTATACTCCAACTGTAAGTGGAAATTATTATTGCGTTGCTACTGCTAATGGTAAGAGTGCAGGTGTCAATACTATTCAGACAAGCACTACAACTGTAACTGCCAAAAGTAACTCAAATACGGATAATGGTAGCACAGATAATAATGGTAGTAGTGAGAATGGTGAGACAACAACTATTTTCTCTCTTTCTGTAAATACAGGAGCAAATGCAAGTGTAGCAAAGCAAAACGAACTGTCTTTGAAGGAATATGCAACTATTACAGGAGGTTCTGCATCTGTATATAACGGCAAAGGTTCTGCTCAAAACATGATTGTAAATGGAAGTATTACATATACAGACAAAGGTTCGCAATATGTAAAAATCACCTTAGATAAAGCACTTGCAAAGGGAGATGTTATAACGATAGCAACTTCTGGAAGCAAAATATACGCCGCAAAAGACAATAGTGGTAATACTACAAACAATATTGCCAAAAGTCCTTATACAGTAGATGACAATCTTGCTGGAGCAACTGTTCTTTATTTAAGATCTGGAGACAGAGGTAAGACTATCAGTTCTATTACCATCACTCGTTCTGTTAAGAAATACAAAGTTTCTGCTACAGCAAAAGATGGTGGCTCTGTATCCATCAAGAATGGTTCAAGTGAAGTGACATCTGGTACAGAAGTAGGAGCAAACACTTCTCTTACATTCACCGCAACACCAAGCGACGGATATGTGTTTGTAAACTGGACAGATGCAAGCAGCAATGAAGTTAGCACAGATGCAACTTACACAACAACTGTATCTGCTGCGATTTCACTTACTGCCAACTTCAAGGCTAATACTCCAGTTACCCCAACCGAAAGCGGGGTCATTTACGACTTCACAGGCTCTATTGGTAAAACTACTGATGGAACAAGCTGTACAACTGCTAATAAGGTCATAACGTTTAACAGCAACTTCAGTGCAAAGGACGGAAAGTACATCACTATCAAACCAAAGGCTGGTGGCTTCAAAGCAGGTGATGTGATTACGCTGAAAGGCTATTGCAATAGCAATAATCTTTCTGGTGTGATTATTTATTCTGATGTAAATGTTAATGGTAGCAGCATCTTTAAGTCAAATGTCTTAGCAAAAAAAGCTGATGGTGGTTCTGAATTTACTTATACCATTGAAAAAGATTGCGATGCACTCTATTTGGGTCGCTACGGTGGTGGTACTACTTACTTGACAAGTCTTCAGGTAGAGCGCCCTACTTCATCTTCTAATAAGACTCGACTGACAGCTTCTTTCGAGAACAATGCTGATGTGGTTGTCAAAACTACCACAACCACAACCCAAACCGTGACTTTGCCAACTCTGATTGTTAAAGCTGGAGAGAACATTCTTGCTGTTGATAAAGATTATACTGTAGATTACAAGTCAAATGCAGAGGATGTAGCTACTCTGAGTGGTAATACCATTACAATTAATAGCTTAGGTATCGCAACCATCACAGCAACCGTTACTCCAACAGATGCAAACACTTATGAAGGAACTACAGCCACTTATCAGTTGAGCGTAAAGGCTCCTTCTCCACTCAACGTTTCCGTAATGGATGTTACTATCAACACCACAGATGCGGAAGAAGAGCAGCCTGTCATCAAGGTTTATGGAGATAATGACAAGTTGCTGAAGTTGGGTCAAGACTACACCTTGTCTTTTGCTGTTAGTGGAGATAATGTGACTGTTGATGCATCTGGTAATTTCTCAGTTACCAAGACCGGGAATAAATGGACGGAAGGAACTTCCCTCATTACCGTTACTGCGACTCCAACAACATCACTTGGAAGCAATTATATTGCAGGTACTCTTCAGTTCTCTTACTCGGTATCAGAAGGTAAGATCAAGCCTGTTTTCTCAGATTCATTCAAAGACATCACCATCAACCTGCAGCCAGGCAAGAGTAAAACCATTGCAGTTCCTTTGATATATAATGGTGAAGATGTAAGCAGTTATTTTACATACACTTACACTATTGACCCTGCAATAAGCGGCCTTACTGTTGATGGAAGTAAACTTACATTCACTACTCCAAGTGCTACAAGAACATATACTGTTAAAGTAAATGCTGATGCTGCTACAATTGGTGATGTTAACTATGGCGATGTTTATGATAAACCTGCTGAAATTTCATTCACTCTGAATGTGGACAGCAAGTATAAAACTATCAGCGTTACTCCAGATCCTACAAGCATTAAAATGGATGCTGGTACTACACATGATGCACCAGACTTGACAGTTCTGCTTACAGAAACAAAAGAGACTCTTGACGATACAAAATATAGCACCTCATGGTTCTCTACATCTCCTGGTGTCGCTAAGGTTGATGCCAAAACAGGAAAGATAGAAGCAGTCAGCGAAGGTACAGCTAACATCCGTGTCGTTGTCACTGGTGAAAACTTAGAAAGCACCACAGCTTTAATAACTGTAGAAGTTGATGACCGTGCACTATATCGTGTAAAGGGGCCTGAAAGCGGTGAAACTTATGGTAACCAGAAAAGAATGTGGAACCAGGACAATACCTTATCTGTAGTTCTTGGTGGATGGTTGTTCCCTAATCCTGTTACGACTAATGGCCCTGAAAGTTCTCCACAAGGTCCATCAGCAGAAGGACTGTCTGCAGCTTCTCATTGGGGTCCAGGAGCATCTAAGGCAAAATGGAAACTTACAGGTTTCGACTACTATGTTGTAGGTGACCATAACAATAATGCACGTCAGGAGAATGGTTCCAACGCTCTTCCTGAGACAACGTATATCTATAGCGCAGACTTCGTGAAATATAAAGGAACCATCAAGGACAAGATGTTTAATGTACCATGTTCAGGTTCATTCCTTGAATTCAACCCAGCCACAAACGGAAAGGTTACTGCACACATCTTCCAGAATGGTGTCTTCGATACTAGTAACAAAAAGAGTTCTTATCGTCCACAGCGCCGTGTATTCATAATGGATGAAGCTGGCAATTTCGTAGAATCTGAGGCTCATATCGAAACTACAAGTGGTAAGCCAACTGGTGGCATTCAGCCTATTTCAAGCTACAAGTGGGACTTGAATCCAAAGGGTAAAGATACTGACCCTACTATTGATGAGGTAAGAAGTCACTTCAAGGGCATACCTACAACATTTGACATGACACCCGAAGGTTTCAAGAATAATGTTTATGAGAGTCTCCTCAGTACAGAAATTGTTCCAAATGCAGCTGCTGGTAAGGGAAATGGTTCTCTGGGCTGGTCTGTTCTCGCAGACTCTCCTGTCACCTATACCTTTAATGTAAAGGCAGGTAAGACCTACTATCTCTACAACTTCGGTTCGAAGATTGGTTTCTATGGTTTCTCTTTTGAAAAGAGTGCAACCGAGCCAAAAGTTGACGAGTTTATTTTCAACGACAACCAGACCAATACAATCAAGGCAACAGAGGATGGTCATGTGGCAAAGGTTACAGTTAACCGCAAAATGACAGCAGGAATTTGGACAACTTGTGTTCTTCCTTTCAGTCTCAACAAGCATCAGGTAGATGCCATCTTTGGTAATACATACAGCATTGGCAATGAGAATGGTACCCAGATTCTCTATTTCGACCGTGTTGAGAATGGTAAGGTTTACTTTGTACGTCATGCTTACAATACCATCGTGGCCAACAAACCATTCCTTATCAAGCCAAGCAAGGATGTTGAGAGCATCAGCACTGCTGCAACAGAATATCCTTACGTAACTATCGAGGCAACCAAAAACGTAAATGGTAAACCTGACGATTGGTGTTCTGGCAATGGCTATACATGGGCTTCAAGCTACAGCAACGATATGACCGTACAGGTAGGCGATGGCTTTATCAGTAATCAGGATGGTACATTCAAGAACTTCGTAGGTGCGAGTGGAACACTGAAAGGTTTCCGTGGTTATCTGAAACGTATAAACAACAGTGCTGGTGCTAAGCCTATCATGCTACAGGTGGTAAACAGTAGCAACGTAGATGGCGACAATGGTGAGACTACAGGTATCAAAGATTTGATTATCGATGCTGACGGACAGCTGATGCCTGCCAACGGAAAGGTTTACAACATCAACGGACAGTTGGTTAGCGAAGATGCCAAAAGCTTCCAGTCGCTGCCAAGTGGCATCTATATTATTAATGGTAAGAAGTATATCAAATAAAAACATTTGAAGCAATGAATAAAAAAGTATATATACAGCCACAGATATTTTACATTCCGTTACAGACAGAAAGTTTGCTGCAAACCTTTTCAAAGACTGGAAATACAGATAATACAGGTGGAGGTATGCCAGGCGGAGGTGTTACCACTGACAAAGACCATCTAACAGGCGGAGCTGAAGAATTGTCTAAGGAGCACTTTAACGACTTTGATTCCTGGGATTCCTGGGATTAAGAACTACCAATAATAGAAACAAGAACAACGAGGGAGCAACCTAACAGGGTTCGCTCCCTTGTTTTTTGCAGTTGAAATTTGGGTAACATTCAAAAAATTCGTAACTTTGCCGCCTGAAAATAAGAACAACATGATATATCCAGATAATTTTGAACAAAAGATAGGCTTCAACGAGATTCGTAACCTGTTGCGTGAGCGATGCCTCTCCACCCTGGGCAAGGAACAGGTAGAGAAGATGCACTTCAGCTCTGATGCCGACGAGGTGAACGAATGGCTGTTGCAGACCCGAGAGTTTCGCAGACTCATGGAAGAGGTGGAAGACTTCCCCCTGCAATACTTCTACGATGTGAGAGAGTCGATAGTACGCATCAGAGTGGAGAACACCCACTTAGAGGAAGACGAACTCTTTGACCTTCGCCGTTCGTTGAGCACCATTGACGGTATCGTAAAGATACTCAACCACAGCGATGACGACGAGGCCGAACAAGAAGACGGTTGGCGCAGAGAGAAAAAATATCCCTACCCTGCACTGCATCGTCTGTCGGCTGACGTCATGTCTTTTCCCCAACTGGTACAACGCATCGACCAAATACTCGACAAGTTTGGCAAGATACGCGACAACGCTACCCCCGAGTTGCTGCAGATACGCCGAGAGTTAGCAAAGACCGAGGGCAGCATCTCTCGCACACTGTATGGCATACTGCGAGCAGCACAGAGCGAGGGAGTGGTAGAGAAAGATGTCACCCCTACCCTGCGCGACGGACGACTCGTCATCCCCGTCATCCCTACCCTCAAACGTAAGATAAAAGGTATCGTGCACGACGAGAGTGCCACGGGAAGAACGGTATTCATTGAGCCTACCGAGGTGGTGGAAGCCAACAACCGCGTGAGAGAACTCGAGGGAGAGGAACGCAAGGAGATCATACGCATCCTCACCGACTTCACCAACAAGGTGCGACCCTTCTCGCACGAGATATTGGAGAGCTACCGATTCCTTGCCATCATCGACCTAATACAGGCCAAGGCAAAGCTTGCAGAGACCCAGCAAGCCATAGAGCCAGAGGTGGAAGCCCACCCACACGTAGACTGGACCAGAGCCATTCACCCCCTGCTCCGACTCTCGTTGGAGAAGAAAGGCGAGAAGGTGGTGCCACTCGACATCATGCTGACACAAGAGAAGCGCATCCTCATCATCTCAGGTCCTAACGCCGGAGGAAAATCGGTATGCCTGAAGACCGTGGGACTGCTGCAATACATGCTGCAATGCGGACTGAGCATTCCTGTGAGCGAGCGTTCGAAGACGGGCGTGTTCCAGAACATCATGATCGACATAGGCGACGAACAGAGTCTGGAGAACGACCTGAGTACCTACTCCTCGCATCTGCTCAACATGAAGAATATGATGAAAGCTGCCAATGGCGACACCATTATCCTCATCGATGAGTTTGGTACAGGCACCGAACCTGGCATCGGCGGAGCTATCGCCGAGGCTGTGCTCGACCGCTTCTGCCAACAAGGTGCCTATGGAGTCATCACCACACACTATCAGAACCTGAAGCATTTTGCCGACAGTCATGAGGGTGTGGCTAATGGTGCCATGCTCTACGACCGCCACGAGATGAAAGCTCTCTTCCAGTTGGCTATAGGCAGACCTGGTTCTTCCTTCGCCATCGAGATAGCCCGCAAGATAGGTCTTCCCGAGGAGGTGATCAAGGAGGCCAGCGACATCGTAGGCTCCGAATACATACAGAGCGACAAGTATCTGCAGGACATCGTTCGTGATAAGCGCTACTGGGAGAACAAGCGACAGAGCATACACCAGCGCGAGAAAGACATGGAAAAGACTATCTCGCGATACGAGAGCGACATAGAGGACATAGAACGAAGCCGCAAACAGATACTCGCCAAAGCCAAACAACAGGCAGAGGAACTGCTGAAGGAGAGCAACAAAAAGATAGAGAACGCCATACGCGAGATACGCGAGAAGCAGGCTGAGAAGGAGGAGACCAAGCGCATACGTCAGGAGCTGGATGCCTTCAAGGAAGAGATGCAGGACATCGACACCAAGGAGAACGACGACAAGATAGCCCGCAAGATAGCACAGATACAGCAACGCAAGGAACGACATGCCAAGCGTAAAGCCGAAAAAACTCAGAACCAAGAGAAGGCTGCGGCGGCACTGCGCAGTGCTGTCAACAAGACGCAGCAGGAAAACCGTCCTCTATCAGTAGGCGACACCGTACGCATCAAGGGGCTCTCCACCATAGGAACCATAGAGAGCATAGCGGGCGATATGGCTACTGCTGTCTTTGGAGGTATGCGTACCAAGATGCGCCTCAACCGTCTGGAACATGCTGTCGCCACCACCGAGACCGACAAGACAGAACAACGCAAGGAGAACTTGGGCTCGTATGGCATCAGTACCGAGACACGCAACACGATAGACAAGCACAAGACCAATTTCCACCAAGACCTCGACATCAGAGGTATGCGTGGCGATGAGGCGCTCAATGCCGTGCAGTATTTCATCGACGATGCCATCCTTGTCGGTATGCCCCGTGTGCGCATCCTCCATGGTAAGGGCAACGGCATCCTGCGACAGCTCATCCGCCAGTATCTGAGCAGTGTGCCCAATGTCACCCACTTTGCCGATGAGCATGTGCAGTTTGGCGGAGCTGGAATCACGGTCGTGGACTTTTAGAGGACTTTTTCCTTAACAGAAGTTAATAAAAGGAATATTTCTCGGGAAATATTTGGCAGGTTCAAAGGAAAGCAGTACTTTTGCACCCGCTTAAACGCAGAGACGGACAAGTCTCATACGACCAGCTCCCTCGGAATCCCCCAGGATGGGAACA
>ENA-OPEX01000336-OPEX01000336.1-human-gut-metagenome-genome-assembly--contig:-NODE-336-length-9784-cov-2.113167_pt1 | contig 9784 bp, 5 predicted proteins | sample MGYA00241303_ERZ501540 | MGnify/ENA primary metagenome ERZ501540 (study PRJEB25962, sample SAMEA2042431) | human gut metagenome | biome: human gut; feature: human-associated habitat; material: faeces...
CTCTTCTTCTGAACACCATAACCCACTACCACTACGTCTTCGAGGGTGCGTGAGTCTTCCTTCAGCGTGATTTTCAGCTTGTCGGAAGCCTTCACCTCTTGAGTCACATATCCTATATAAGATACGACCAATGTTGTGTTGGGGTTGGCTTGGATTGTGAAGTTACCGTCCAAGTCGGAAACTGTACCTTGCGAGGTACCTTTTACTACTACTGATGCACCGATGATGGGTTCGCCACTCACGTCGGCGATGTTACCCTTACAGGTAATCTGTTGCGCCTGCATGATGGTTGCCACAAACAATGTCAGCATCACCATTAATAACCTTGTTGGTTTCATAAGCTAAATGTTTAGATTTTTATTATTGTTGTGTCTCGTTATTATTAGGTATGATGTAGGTGGACGACTTTTTCGTCTTCTACCGAAGCATTCGTTTTTCCGCTTGCAAATGTACTAAAAAAAATAGTCGGTAACAACCCAGTGATAAATAAAAGTGGATTTGTAAAGTAGAAAGTTTTTCTTATGTTTCTGATTATCAGTGCTGTGCGAGAAACTTGAAAATCGAAATCAGTGGACGCTTTGTAAAGCTGAACTTCGAGAAAAGGGCGCTTTCATCCTTCTTGTGTGTTGACAAAAAGTAGAATTGTGTTTTTGTGCGATTTTGCTTCTGTTCGTATGTTGTCCACTTTCTTCTTATCTTTGATTGTCTTTTAAACAGTTGATTATTAGTGGTTTGTGAATCTTATGGCACTTCTGTTGTTCCACTTTTCCTTTTTATGCCGAAAAATGGGTGGATTTTTTGCTTAATTTTGCGGCAACAATCTGATTTTTTTAATAACTTTAAAAACTTAAATGCGTATGAAACATTTGAATTTACTTCTGTTTGCATCTTCCATGATGTTCGTGGCGCCTGCTTATGGTCAGGACTATAAACAGGTATGGGCGGACGAGTTCAACAACGTAGGTTCAGTAGACGAAAAAACCTGGAACTATGAGATTGGAAACTATAACCAGGGATTTGGCAACTGGGAATTGGAAAGCTATCAGAAAGCCAACGCCACCGTAGGTCTCGCACCCGACGGAACCACCAAGGCACTCATCATCACGGCTAAGCCTGATCTTACTTCTGCACGACTCTTCACCAAGGACAAGGTGTCGTTCAAATATGGTAAGTTGGAAACACGCATCATGATCCCTAAGACTGCCAATGGTTTGTGGCCTGCCTTCTGGCTGCTTGGCAACACGGGAACATGGCCTTCGTGCGGTGAAATCGACGTTTTGGAGATGGGACATTTTGACGGAATCAAGAACGGCACTCAGGAGAAATACTATAGCGGCGCCTGCCACTGGGGTGTTTATCAGAATGGTGGCTATCCCAACTATTGCAAGTTCACCACCTCACCTACGAGCCTGCAGGACGGCAAGTTCCACAAGTTTGTATTGGAGTGGACGCCCGATGTCATCAACATGTATCTCGACGACGCTACTAAACCTTATTATAGCATGGACATCAGCGACAGAAGTCAGAATACATCGCCAGGCAACTATTTCAACAAGCAGTTCTATATGCTCGTCAACTTGGCGATAGGCGGCAACTTCACGGGCGTGCACGATAGAGCAGCCGTTACAGCCCTCAATTCTGGCGAGAAGAAGATGTATGTAGACTATATTCGCCTTTACCAGAAGGAGGGACAGGAGTGCTACACCGTCAACGGAAAAACCGTCGATAATATGAACGAAGACACACATTTCGAGGACACAACCACCGAGTTAGGAGAATATGGCTACAAGTCGCTCGATGCTGCAGGTAAGTCGGTCTTCGACTTCTCTAAAGGTTCAGACTACGTCATTATCAGCGCTTCCACCGGTGTAATGCAGCAGATGGGTGAGAAAATCAAAGCCGACTATTCGGTAGACAACACCAAGCAGCACCTCTATATCTGGGAGAACACCTATGCGCCAAGCATTGGAACAGGTGTCAATTCCTTCGGACTCAACGAGGATTACTCTGTTTTTACCGTTACCCAAAAAGGATGGTCAGGATTGGGCTTTCACGGATTGAAAGACCTCTCCATGCTCGACGACAGCTACTATCTCCATTTCTCGATGAAGGGCGACGATGCTCTCTTGCATGCTTCTCATGCGATTCGTGTAGGTGAGGCCAGCTTCACTATCGGCAACAACCCTGTGGAGGGCATGATTTTGGGCGACTACAAACGCGATGGCGAATGGTACAGTTTCGACATTCCTTTCAGCAAGCTCAAGAAGATGGCAGGAACTGTGTTCCCCGACAAGGACGGTGGTGCTGCTGCCTATAGAGAGAATGCTATCAGCGCGCTCAGTGGTGGAAATGCCGGCACAAAACTTACCTTCGACAATGTGTTCTTCTATAAGAAGCAGGGTGGCAGCGAGATTCCTGATGTCGACGCTACGCTCGGAGAATTTGGATCCAAGTCGCTCAACGCCGAAAACCAGTCGACTTTCGACATTGCATCGGGTTCCGACTACGTGCTCATCGCCACTGGCAGCACCTTTGCCGATCAAGTAAAGGACGCAGGCAAGGTAAAGGCCGACTACAATGTCGACAATAGTCGCTATAACTTCAACCTCTGGGAGAACACCATGACAGGCGCTACACCCACAGGCACCAACAGCTTCGGCTACAATGAGGAATACTCCTGCGTGAAGGTTAAAGGCGGAAAAGGTTGGTCGGGCGCCGGCTATGCTCCTGCAGCAGCCACCGATATGAGCATGATAGACGACAGTTATTGGCTCCACTTCTCAATGAAGACAACCAATGAGATCAGCAAGAGCGCTCCTTATGCCATCGTCATTGGCGAGAATGCTCACTTCACCATTGGCTCTGCTCCTTTCACCAATCAAGATAAGAAATATGCAGTTCTTGGCGATTTCTATCGCAATGGTGAATGGTACAGCTTCGATATTCCAATGACAGAAATCAAGAAATATGGCACTCCTGCCTTCTGGGGTAATAGTTCTTACAAAAATAACATCCTGAGTGTCCTTGCTGGCGGAACCAACGGTGTAGAGGTGAATCTCGACGGTATCTTCTTCTACAAGAAGATTACTACTGGTATCCAGGCTTCTACTGCAGATAAGAAGCAGCAAGCCAAGGTGCTCGGCATCTACGACCTCACTGGCCGCCGTGTCAGTGATATGAATGCTGGTGGCATTTACATCGTACGAACCAACAAGGGAAACTTTAAGGTAAAAAAGTAATATTTAAAGGTAAAAAAGTAAAAACAACTTTCTCAAATGGGGAAGTTAAGATAACTTCTCTAACTTCCGCACATGAGAAAGTTCAATAAATCAGGTACAAGGGGGCGTTTCATCAAGATGAAATGCCCCTGTTGTCTTTATATTTTTCAAAACGAAGAAAATCGGTAAACAATAGATAATCAGTTACTTGTGCTCTTTTTGTTGCTTCGTGAAGCCACTTTTTTACCCACAGCCGAAAAGCGAAACGATAAAAAGAGTAAATTTGCAAGCGAAAACTTAATAACTTAATTGTGTAATTAAAAGAACTATGCTTATGAATAGGAGAATTTACAAATTGTTATTTTTCTGTATGGTTAGCATGCTTTCTGTTTTTGTGCATGCTGCCTCGCTACAAGTAACCTATCACATTAATGACGCCACAGAAACCGTCACTTCTGGAGTCAGTACTGAAGGCAGTCTTGCCACACTTCTTGGAGACAACGCCATGAAAGTTACGCAACTTAGCGTGATAGGCAATCTTAACGATGCAGACATCAGTCTGCTGCAGGAGATGGCGGGAAAAGAAGGTAAAGGCAGTCTGAATTCGCTCAATCTTTCTAAAGCCACTTTTACGACGACAGACCAGATACACAAGGAAGACAAGAGAGTGCCCGACAACATCTTCCAGAACTGTAAGAATCTGCAGCATGTAGACCTCAGCAACATGACCGAGATAGGAAAGTGGGCGTTCAATAACTGCGCTCTTACCGAAATTACTATCCCTGCCTCTGTCACCATTATCCAAGAAGAGGCTTTTAGGGATTGTAGTGCCTTGGAGAGCTTGACGTTCGTGCCAGGCACTACAGAACTGGTGCTCAAAGAGTTGGCTTTCTTCGGTTGCGGCAACATGAATCTCGCTGACGGTGGAGTTTTGCCCTCACGTATCATCAGCATAGCGGACCATACCTTTCAGGGATGTGGAATCACCAAGCTCACCCTGCCTCAGAACGACAAACTGACTGGTGTCAAACGCAAACTCGAATTCAATGGTGTACAGACTGATAATATGGGAGCTTTAGGCTACGCTGCCTTCATGGGCTGTAGTAAACTTACCCACCTCACCATTCCTGCCAACGTGACGGTAATCAACGAGGTGGTGTTTCAGGACTGCAACCTGCAGAACGTCACTTTCAAGGATGCTACCAAGATAACAGAGATACAGATGTACGCATTCACCAACAACCAGAACCTGGCAGGAATTTTCGCAGACAAGCACTTTGACCACTTGGGAACCATAGGTGAGGGTGCATTTTTGAACTGTTTCAAACTTACTGATGCCGATTTCAATAATCTCACCAAGAACGTTACTCGCATCGAGCGCGAAACTTTCCGCAACTGCCACGACGGACTGAAGACCATCGACATTCACTCAGGAATCACTTTCATCGGCGACGGCGCCTTTGCCGACAATACTGCGGTGACAAAGGTTATCGTACATCGAGGTACACAGATTGACGCTCAGAGTTATGATGGCACTCATGGCATCTTCCTCAACATGGATCCCAACAAGGTGCAAGTTGTATTTGCGGACGAAGCTGAGACTCATTACAAGGTCTATCGCGACAACATCAACGTGGGCGGAGAAGATAAGGGTAAGAACGCATTTATGTTTCTCCTCACCAAGACTCTCGACGAGAATGCTAACGACTATCAGGTCGTAGCCCAGCGCCATGCCGACGTCCTCCTCAAACGCACATTTAAGGCAGGTTGGAATACGCTTGTGCTGCCGCCTTTTGGTGATCACTATGTAAAAGGAAAGACTGTAGACTGCGCCCGTATTTATCAGAAAGTACTCAATGCTTCTGGTGACGAGGGTTTTATGATAGCTGCCTATCGGGGCTTGGCAAAGAATGAGGCACAGCCAGACAACAGTACTTTCTATTTCCTGCAGTACGCCAACTACGACGAAGCTCCGCTCGATGAGTTTGAGCCTCTCCTCGTCAGAATGACGCAGAAAGACATCGACAACGCCCAAGGAGTCTATACTTTCGAGGATATCGAACTCAACTACGATGCCGACAAATCATACACAGCAGAAGAAGCGAAAAAACGTATGGGAATGAAGGAGATTAACGAATATTTCACCGGCAACCACGACCACGAGCTCAACGACAAGTTCAAGAAGTGCAGCTACGATGATTTCTATTTCACAGGAACACTGCATCTGCAGCAGGGTAATGCTACAGAGGGTTCCGCTTTCATCGCTCCTGGCGACTACATCATTCAGAACAATACCTTCGTGAAGTGTCTTGAAGGCAGGAAGTACGGACTCAAGGGATTCCGTGGTTATTTCAAGCAGTTGCCATCAAGTACATCACCTGCCAAGGGCAATATCGGCATCTGTCTCGTCGACCGCAATGGCGTAGTTTCTTCCATTCATCAGGTGGACGGAGCATCGCTTACGTCAGCATCCGTTGCTCCTGTCGCAGTCTACAACCTCAGTGGCCAGCAGGTTGGCAATTCTCTTTCCACTCTTGCCAAGGGCGTTTATATCGTTAAGGGCAAGAAATTCGTTAAAAAGTAAATCATTGCAATCATGAAGAAAAAATATCAACAACCTCTCGTAAGAGTTCAAAGCGTAGAAGGTGAACCTCTGTTGAATGGCGGCTCCATAGTCAAGTCCAATGGCGAAACGGTGAACACGATGGGTTCCACTACTGGCGGTACGGAAGATGAAGGCGGCACTGTGTGGGGCGATGCTAAGCCTTATAACCCCTGGACAACTTGGGATTAAGACTTACTTATTATAAAGGAAATGCGGGATTGAGTTGATTGCTCAATCCCGCATTTATTATTGCTCCACCATCTGCTGCAACTCACTGAGGGAGGTTGCCACTTCGATATAGTCGTGCCAGTTGCCACGAATCATGCCCTGCGAAGCCATGTCGTCGAGGAGGGCAATGGTGGAGTTCCAGAAGCCCTTCATGTTGTAGAGAATCACCTTTTTGCTATGATAGCCGATGGTGTGGGAGGCTGCAACGGTGAATATCTCGTCGAGGGTGCCGATGCCGCCAGGGAGCGCCACGATGATGTCGCTCTGAGAGAGCAGCAAGTCCTTGCGGTCGCTGAGATTGTCGCAAGGAATCTCTACGTCGAGGTCGGGAAAAGTTTTGCCGCCTCGCTCTACAATGGTGGGAACTACGCCTATGGCTCTGCCGCCATGCGCCTTGACTGCCTTGCCGATGGTGTTCATCAGGCCGATGTTGCAGCCGCCGAAAACTAAATCGTGCCCTTGCTCTGCCATCCACTTGCCCATCTCCTCTGTGAGACGGAAGTAGTCGCTGTCAATATGGGCGTTTGCTGAACAGAATACTGCTATTTTCATTGTTATTATGTTTTTTATGTTTTGCCGAGTGCAGGATATCTTATGCAAAGATTTCACCAACGAGCGCAATGAAAGCTTGCTTTCAGATTGCCGAGTGCAGCTAATCTTATGCAAAGTTAAATAAAAACTTTGGATTTGATTTCTTTTTCTGACTATTATTTCTTACTTTTGCAAACAATATAACTAATCTACCATTGCACAGATGACTAAAAACAGAATAATAAGATATTTTTTGATGTGGATTTGCTGTTTGTTGAGCCACGTCGCTGAGGCTGTGCCGACCCTTCAGGACGGAGGGGCTTGGGCGAAGCTGGGCGTTACAGAGAGAAGACTCAACGAGCTTGACGGACTGGCGCACCATCACGCAACGGGTCTTGTACAGGACAAACAGGGAATGATCTGGGTGGCAACATGGAACGGACTGAGCCGATACGACGGCTATCGCTTCGTGTCGTTCAAGCCGAAGGCGGGCGATGGATGCTCGATGGGCGTGAACCGCATCAAGGACATTCGTATTCGCGATCCTTATATATATTGTAATGCGGAAGGCTACTGCTTTGTCTTCGATATTCGCACGGGGCGGTTTGATGACAGCCATCTCTCCTGGAACAAGGCGCTACGCAAATGGGGCTTCTCCAGTCAGGGAACGAAACGGCTGAAGACAGCCGACGGAGAGGAGTGGGCAGTGGACTCTCTGGGCGTGAGGATGAGCTACCGCAAGCCGTGTTATGCTACGTGGCTGTTGAGGCAACCAGGATGTCAGGTGAGGGCACTCTTCCGCGACCGCGAGGGACGGATATGGGTGTGCTCGCGCGACGATGCCTCTGTGAGAATCTACGACGCCAATCTGAATCTTTTGGGATTTCTTGGAGCCGACGGCCGACTGCATGGCGGAAAGACTCCTTTCCGGTCGGCTGTGTACACGATGTTGCAAGACGAGGACGGCAGCCTATGGTTGGGATGCAAACCTGGTGGACTGTTGCATCTGTCGCCCCGTGCCGACGGCAGCTACGACATCAGCAGAATAGCGCTTGTAATCCGTGGTAGGGAGAAAGAACATCATGTTTACTCAATGCAGAAAGACCGATGGGGCAGACTGTGGGTGTCAACTCTGAACCATGGACTGTTCTGTCTTACCCGTACGGGAAAGAGTTGGAGGTGTCAGCCCATCGTCCTCTCTCATGACGACAAGACAGGCAAGTACTTGGGGGTGCGAATGATATATATCAGCCATCGTGACGAGCTTCTGGTGGGCACAACGCTTGGACTGTTCGCCACGAAGCTTACTGCCGCCAATCCAGCCTCGCTGCGCTTTATCCGGCATGAGCGTGAGGGCGGAAGAGACGGCAGCCTTAGCTGCTCAGCTGTCATGTTTATGGCGGAGGACAGGGCCAACAGACTCTATATCTGCACCGAGGGCAGCGGACTGAACATGGTGGAGCCCGGCATTTCGCTGCTCAGCAAAGATGTGGACTTCAGACACTTCGACAGGCGCGATTTGCCGGAGGACTTCCTCTTGTCGGCTTTCGCGTATGGACAATATATGTGGTTTGTGGGCACCAACGATTTGACGGGCGTGGACGTGGAACATGGACTATCGCTCTATTTCAACCACCGCACATGGACCGATGAGCTGATTTTCTCGGATGCGCAGCCCCTGAGATGGAAAGGAGGCAAATGGCTCATGGGACTGATGGACGGTCTGGTGCTGATGGATATGGACCGGCTGACGAAGCGCACCAAGGCGCCGCGCATCGTACTGACAAGGGTGTCGGTGGAAGAAGGCGAGATGATGGAGGCGGTGAGCGCCCACGACACGATCTGCCTCGATGAGACAGAGCGCAATGTGAAGATTGAGTTTGCTGCCATCGACTATGCCAACACCGAGTCGATAAGCTATAGATTCCAGTTGGACGACGGTGTATGGAACACCTTAGAGAACAGCCACACGGTGACGCTGCTCAACCTTTCGCCCGGTACGCACACGTTGCGGGTGGAGTCGAAACTGCCCACAGGACAATGGGCGGGCAACGTGAAAGTGGTGACAATCTTCGTGAAACCAACCATCTGGCAGACTACTACCGCCAAGGTGCTGTATGTGCTGCTGGCGCTGTTGTTTATCTATACCGTGGTGTACGTGACGAGGACAATTCGCTCCTCCCACCGCAAGCAGAGGGAACTCTTGGGGCAGTATCTCGACCTGATGGAGAAATACGACAAGGAGAAACACCTCGTCGTGGCTGTCAAGGATGCTGGGGCAGACAAAACTGCTGTTGAGGTGGCAGAAAAGGCTGCTGAGGAAACGGTTGTTGCCGACGGCCAACAGCCCTTGCAAACCGATAGCCGCAGCGTAGGCGAGGAGAGCCTGAGCGAGGAAGACCAGCGCTTCATGCAATGCGTGGTGGAGTTTGTGGAACAGCACATCGACAATTCCGACCTCAGTGTGACCGATCTGGCAGCCAAGCTGAACGTCAGCAAGTCGGGACTGAACCGCAAACTGAAGAGCCTGTTGGGTGTGGCGCCCAAGGAGTTTATCAACAAGGCACGCATGAACCGTGCCGTGGCGCTGTTGCATCACAGCGACCTTCCTGTGAAGGAAATCGCCTATCGCTGCGGTTTCAGCGATCAGAACTATTTCGGCAAGTGCTTCAGGGCGACAATGGGCGTTAGTCCGTCTGAATATAGGCAGAAAAACGGGCTTTGAAACGTTTTTACCGAACATTTGGAACGTTTTTACCACTCATGTCGGTTTTTTTTGGCTACTTTTGCCCTCGACATTCTACTTCAAATATTTAAAAACTAATAGCAAAACCTATGAGAAAAGTAGCGAATTTTATGATGAAGAAGTATTCGGTTTTATTACTGATGCTTCTATTCCCGTTAGCTGCGTTGGCACAAAGCGTCACCGTTAGCGGGCAAGTAACTGACGAGGCTGGCGAACCAATCATTGGCGCAAGCGTGAGGATTCCTGGCACATCGGTGGGAGTGGTGACCGATATGGACGGTAATTACTCAATCTCTGTTCCGAAAGGAAAACAACTCGAAATCACTTATGTGGGTTATAAGAAGGAAGTGATCATTGCCAAGGAAGGCAAGATGACTGTCCAGTTGAAGGAAGATTCCAACATGCTTAACGAAGTGGTGGCTATCGGGTATGGCTCTGTCAAGCGGAAGGATGTAA
>ENA-OPEX01000338-OPEX01000338.1-human-gut-metagenome-genome-assembly--contig:-NODE-338-length-9752-cov-4.756316_pt1 | contig 9752 bp, 9 predicted proteins | sample MGYA00241303_ERZ501540 | MGnify/ENA primary metagenome ERZ501540 (study PRJEB25962, sample SAMEA2042431) | human gut metagenome | biome: human gut; feature: human-associated habitat; material: faeces...
GCATGGCGAACAACCTCAACCAACTTACCAAGCTGTCGCATCAGAGAGGTTTCCACGAAACCCATGTGTATGTGGTGGACTTGTTGAGAAGATTGAAAGCCATCCTTGGCGAGTATCGCCAAGCAAGTCCAAAATCGAAGCCATGCGGAATAGGCAGAAAGGAGGATGCTACATGATAGGCAAGCTAAAGAAGGGCAGCTCATTTGCTGGTTGCATCCGCTATGTTACAGGCAAGGACGAGGCGAAAATCCTTGCCTCTGATGGTGTGTTACTCGGCACGAATGCCGAGATGACGCAAAGTTTCGAGCTACAAAGGCAACTAAATCCAAGGATTAAGAAGCCTGTGGGGCACATAGCTTTGAGCTTCAAGCCCGAGGATAAGCCACGTTTGACGGATGAGTTCATGGCTAAGATAGCCATTGAATACATGCAGATGATGGGCATCACCGATACCCAATTCATAATCGTGAGGCATCACAATACAGACAATCCACATTGTCATATCGTATATAACCGCATCAATAACGCGGGCAAGCTCATATCAGACAGGAATGATTACAGGCGTAATGAGCAAGTGACCAAAGCTCTAAAATCCAGGTATGGATTGACTTATGGAACTGACAAGAGCAAGACTAACACTCGCAAGTTACACAATGCTGAGCGTGCCAAATACGAGATTCACAATGCTGTCAAGGATGCCTTGAAAGTCGCTGATAATTGGCAAAAGTTCAAGAATGAACTTGCAAAGCGAGGTGTTCACTTGGAACTTGTCTATAAGGACAAGGAGCAAACCAAGGTTCAAGGCATCCGTTTCTGCAAGGATGGATATAGCTTCAAGGGTACACAGATTAGCCGAGACTATAGCTTTGGCAAACTGAATGCGAGATTTGAGGGAACGGAGAACCTTTTATCAGCAAGAGCCAAATCTGCTCAGCAATATGAGCAGGACTGTCACAAGAATGAGCAGATGCCATTCATGTCGGAGAACAGCCAGGACCCTTGGGGCGATATTTCTTCCATTGGACTTTTTGCTCCAGCCAATGCTCAGACCTTTGAGACATTCCCAGAGGATGAATCAGTCAAGAAGAAAAAGAAGAAACGCAGAAGAGGCTTTAGCCTTTGATGCAAGTTACAAACCATTCAAACAACAAAAGAAAGATGAAAGAAGAACTATTGGAAGCCATCTACGGCACAGTTGAGAGATTGGAGCAGAAAGTCGATGAACTTTCTGCTTCACCAAAGTACGCAGGAGCGGAAACCGTTCCTGCAAGTAATGACACAACCAAGTTGGAGAAATCAATCATTGCTATGTTTGGCAAGGAAGAGGAAGTCAGAGGTAAAATATCCAAATTAAGAGATGCCATTGTTGTTTTCGCTGACCTTATTAAGGTTGAACTTGGCAAAAATGAGCAGCGAAGCAAGTTCTTGGTTGATGCAGTCAAGCAGATGAGACAAGGGAATGATGTTTCCTCAAAAGCATTGCAAGATAAACTTGAAGTGATGAACAATTCACCTCAGAAGAAACTTGTCACCCATCGCTTCGAGCCTACATCAAAGTATGTTCTTCTTTTCATTGGCGGCTTGGCTCTATCTCTCGTTCTCTCCATTTGGGGCAACCTCACCCAATGGCGAGAGCACCAAGATTGGGAGGAGGCAGACTTGAAGTATAGAGCTTTGAAGATGGTTCTTCCATCTGACGACCCCAATGTTCGATACATCGAAAAGAACTTTTCTGTATGCCCAAATAAAGAAGTTATTGAGAATGTGAGAAATCGTGTTACTGCTTATGAGGATTCTGTCCGCCACCATTATGAAATGATAGAAATAGCAGCTTATAAAGACAGCATTGCCAATCGCCTATTGCGAGAGTCTAAAGAGATTAAAAGTAATTTTGGCAATCGTTAGACAACGGAACTATTAGTAATTTAGAGGTGTATAATGCAATTCAACCTCCCATTATATAGCAGACTTTTCTATATAGTGGGAGGTTCTGATGTATCTCTTTTTCTATTTTTGCAACACTAATATAAGTGAATTCTTTGACTTGACAAAATCCTGAGCAACAAAAGTTGCTCCAGTACTTAAAAAAATCTTAAATTAAAAAGTTGCGGAATTTAGGGGGGACTGCATCTTTTCAGACAGTCTCCCCTAGCTTGTTTTTTTTCAATCGTTTTGTGGAAGACGAAAATCAGCCTTTCTTGTTCCACGCCACTACATTGATGTAAACATCATTAAAATCGTTGTCCGTCTGGTCTTCTATGCAGATGTCTGTGACAGCTCCCACTTTTCGGGCATTGAGGTCATTTATTAAGTGCGTGTTGGTACTCGCTATCAATTGTGACGACATAGAGGAATCAACGTATACCCTCAGTTCATTTCCTTCGATTATAGCGTTGCCCTGTCCCAGCAATGTCAGGTCATGGCTTTGCGTGAAAGCCTTGGTATAGGTGGCATAAACCTTACCCGTATCGTCAAGGATTGTAACTTTCGTATCGTCACAGCATTGCGTGGTAACGGTCCAGCAGGCGAACATCCCCTTTTTCATTTCTCCGAGATAGAAAGGGTGATGAGCCGACGCAACAGTTGATTGCTGATTGTCATTCTTTTTATTTTCCATTTTCTATAGTTGTTAGGATGGTTGATGATGTGAATACTTTCAGTTCATAGTTCATGGCGGTGTTGAATATCTCCACAGCCTTGTCCTCGTCTATTTTGTCACGGTACTGTTCCAGCATGTTCCCCATCTGGTAAGCACCGTTTGGTGTACCTCCGTTCCATTCTATCCAAAAACGGTAGAGGCTGTTTGTGGGCGTGTAGCCATCGAGGAAGTTGGCTATCCAAGGCCACAGGTACTCGCAGGGCAGCATCACTACGCACATATAGGGCGAGGCAAGTGAGCCTGCCACGTATGCCTCATAGTCGGCATAGTCCTTGATGTCCGTGCCGGGTATCAGTCCCGAAGCCTCACGCAGATGCCACGTCTGATGGTACGTCTCGTTGTATTCGTCGTAGCTCTTTGCCTTTGCCTTGAAGAACTCACGCAATGTCTCATCCTGCGCACAAGTGGCGGCTGTGGCATAGTCATCACGCCCACGGAAGCAATAGTAGCCGTCCTGCACCATAAGCGAGCCGTAGGCGTTGGGGTCGAGCGTCCCGGCTGCGATGCCTTTGAAGTAATCGGTCTGCAACACCTGCACCGCCGTGTCGAGACTACCGTTCCACAACTTTCAGAAGAGCGAGTCGGCAGCAGGAACGTCCGATTTCAATGTTGTCAGCCTGCCCGTCAGTCGCGAGGCAGGAATGGCGAAAGTCCTCTTTCTGAGCCATTGATTCTTGAAATCATTCATAATTGTTTACGTTTAAAATTATTGAATGTGCCAGACGTGGACGGATACTCCGTCCACGCATGATTATTTAGTGTTTACTGAATAATTTATAACTCTCTGATATTTAAGTTTATATAACTTTATTTCTTCGTTTATTTAACAAAAAAATCGTACCTTTATATAGTTAATTCCATAGCAAGATGAAGTTTTACGCTCCTAAATACAAGCAACTTGACCTCGGTTTGCTCCGCTCATCCCTTGATGAGCTGGACAAGAAAAACCGATGGGTGGCTCTCGGTGACCTTCTTCCATGGACGGAACTTGAGAAGGAATACAACTCAAGGTTGGACAATCAGAAGAAAGGTGCAGGGAACAAGCCGGCACGCATGATTCTCGGCGCAATGATTATCAAGCACAAGCTTAACCTGAGTGATGCCGAGACCATCGAGATTATCAGAGAGAGTCCCTACATGCAGTACTTTTGTGGATTGCATGAGTTCACCGACAAGCCTATATTCGACCCAAGCCTGTTTGTCACGATACGCAAGCGAATCTCTGAGGAAGAACTCAACAAGATGACAGTCAAACTTCTCAACAAGCAGAGACGTCTTCTTGAAGAGAAACGCAAACGTGAGGAGGAAGAGGCGAAGAAGAATGATGAGGAACCGCCGACTCCAGAACCAGAGGATCCGAATGCTGCTTCCTTCACCGACTCACAAGGTCGCGAGCACAAGGGGGTGCTGAAGATTGATGCTACCTGCGCCGATGCCGAGATGCGCTATCCTGTTGACGTTGATATTATACATGATGGCTGCCGCAAGGTTACCGACTATATTATGAAGGTGTGCGAGATGTTTGAACTACACAAACCACGCACGAACTACAAGCATGCACGTCAGGCATACCTTCAGCTTGTCAAGAAAGCCAAGAAGAAAGGCAAGATGGTGCGTGATACTATCGGGGTGACGCTCAACTACTTGCGCAAGGACATCCGCATCCTGATGGACTTGCTTGCAAAGAACAAAGCGTACTACGAGAGCCTATTCCTATATGAGAAACGCACCTTGACAGCCATCCTCAAGATGTACCATCAGCAGGAGGAGATGTACAGGTCAAAGACTCATACCTGTGCAGACCGCATACTGAGCATCTTTCAGCCACACGTCCGTGCCATTGTCCGTGGAAAGGCCAAGGCAAGGACTGAGTTCGGGGCCAAGATAGGTGCAAGCATAGTCGAGGGCTATACGTTCATCGACCACCACAGCTGGGAAGCCTACAACGAGAGCCAGGACCTCTTGCTACAGATTCAACTTTTCAAAGAACGCTTCGGCTACCTTCCGGCCACCATCCTTGCGGATAAGATTTACATGAACAGGTCAAACCGAGATATGCTTGAGGATTTTGAAATCCATTCATACTGCAAACCGTTAGGGCGACCACCGAAGGATCCTCCTTCAGATGAGATGAAATCCAGAATGGCCAAAGCCATCGGGGAGCGCAATGAAATCGAATGCTCATTCGGTACAGGCAAGAGAATCTATCGAGCCAATGACATAAGAGCCAAGCTTCCAGATACAGCACGATGCTGGACGGGAATGTGCTACTTCGTTAAAAACGTGATGAAGTTCCTGAGGGAACTTTGTCTTGCCCTGACCGAAATCTGGCGGTTTTTCATCATTATCGTCACTATGAGGGTCTACGTCTGCTCCCCTCTGTCTGTGACTCGAAATTAATTCAGCAGACCCTATTTATTTTGTTATATCAAAAGCTACATAATATTCTAGATCAGATTCTACTACACCGTCATGGCCTACAGTACCATGTAAATAGTAGCATCGTCCATCATCAGAACAATAATAATCAGCATAAGAATCTTCTACTATGCCTGCATCACATAAAAGTTCAAATTCAGCATAGGTGACGAGCCGTCCTCCGATAGCCTCTGCCTTTGCTGCGGCTGCCTCTTTGTTTTCAGCTTCCGCTTGTCTGGTCTTGCAGGCTACGATGGCAGAAGTGCCGGTAGAAGAGAGAACGATGCAGTCATAACCGCCACTTTTGTTGACAAGTGTGTAGTCTCCATTAACATTCAGCAACTTACCTTCCTTGTCCGAAGTACTCCAGGTGGTATTGACATCTATAAGGAATTGCTGGTTGATCTTTGCGCCATACTTTCCTGTGATGTAAGTCTGATAGTTAGCTTGTACGGGTACATTACTTATCGTCTTTTTTTCTTCTTCATTGTACTGTGTAATGAAATTGTCAAGGTTTGCCTCATCCGCACTTGCCAACACGTAGAAACTGCCTATTTCCACAGGAGAATCGGTTGTCCCTTGTATTTCGTTTTCGATGGACAGTGTCTTGGTGTCAGATTCTGTCCCTGTTGTCTTACCGTCTGCCACATTGAAGCTCGTTGGGCGGCTATAAGTCACGGTCATGCTTCCAGGCTCCAACACATCGGTTTCCCTCAAAATTACTTTGGCTACAGCACGATTCAGCGTGACGTTTACCTGATTGCCATTGCTGACTTCAACCGATTGGCTTGCATAAAAAGCCTCGGCATTGGCATCTGCCTCAGTGCTTTTCAAGTCTTTCACACTTGTCAAGTCCGTTGCGTCATAGTTCGTACTGCCATAGTCTGCCCAAAAAAGACACTTGTATGTACCCGGAGGCAACATGATGGTAAAGCTGTTGTTTTTAAAAGTTGTTTCCTGCTTTACTTCTGTCGTACCAGCCTCATCATAGACAGCAACCACATAACGCAAGTCATCCGTGGTAGCTCGTGTTTGGGGCTTCTCGTCGGTTGCGAGTGTGAAAGTCACCTGTTGTACTGTGTTGTTTCCCTTGTCGGTAAACAACTCCTCGTTCTGACTGCACGATGCCAGCATCGCTGCGATGCCCAGCATCAAAAAAACTTTTTTAATCATTTTCTAATTGTAATTTACTTGTTACTTATTCTAATTGTAATTTACTTGTTACTTAAAACCACACATTGTATATTCCGCTCCATTCGGTATTTATGTCGATGCCGCCCTTGTTGATGCCAGCCGTAAGAAAATTGCCATACACTGTCGTAAGGTGGCTATTCCGGTAATTTATCTTAACGCCCGAAGCACGACATAACGTATTGCCAAGGTTGTCGGTTACGGTAACTGTAACATTGACAAGTGACTCTGTTCCATTTACCAACACCCAATCGCCGCCTAACAAAACCTCATTGTCAACATCATTATAATGAAGTGATACCTGCGAGTAACTTATACCACCTACGGCATCATTTGGTTTTCCTGTAGAAACATTAAATCCAGAGGGGAAATATCCCTCATACTGAACCTTTACCGTCAGATTCTTCAACGGGGGGTATATATCTGGCTTCGCTTCCATCAGCTTGCGGTAGTTTTCTACGTCTTTGGCTATGAGGCGGTACTTTGCCAATGGGCGTTGGAGTTGCACATTCATTGTTGCGCCCTCTTCGGACAACGTGATGTCACTTTTGTTATAGTACGCCGCATCCTTGGCATCGGTGTTCGCCGTGTATGGCTTCGTGACGATGGTCACTGCTTTCAGGCTTTCCGTATGATAAAATGTGTCGGCAAGCGGATTGTCAGCGCGGGCATAGTCCGTCCACAGGCGCAGGTCGTAAGAGCCTTCTGCCAATTCAAGCTCCACGAGATATGTGCCGTCAGCTTGCGGGACGGGTGTCACGGCTTTGTGAAGCACCACGATGTCCGTGCCTGCCTTGCAGAGTTCTGCCACACACCTTATTGTATTGGCGGTTCCGGCGGCACGAGTCTTGCTCTTCTCTGGTGTGTAATCCGGCAGTTTCGGGGCGGGCAGCGTGAGCTGCAGACGGAGCGTGGACAGCGTGAAAACACCCCGCTGCAGGAAGACGGTGACAGGGCTGATGCCGTCCTCCGTCACATTCACCTCCGCTATGCCCGAAAGCAGGTTGGTCTCGTGGCTCATCTCTATCTCTAACCACTCGTGCAGGGCAGTGAGGGTGGAGGTCTCCGCCGCTTCTTCGTCCGCATTGATGACCACCGCTACCGTGTAGTGTCCGGCTTCTAAGGGATGCAGGACGGAAGCAATGCCCCGTGCGTCCGCATAGTTGTAGGTGGCGTAGAGGTTTCCCTCCGTGCCGTAGATGTAGAGCTTGATTGCCCCGATAGGCACGTCTGGACATTAGGTATTGTCGATGGTTACGGCCATACCCCTCTCTTCCTCGTGCGGGTCACGGTTGCAGGCTGTCAGGCACACGAACATGAGCAGCGTACATATCTTCAGATAGATGTATCTTCTTTTCGTATTCATCGTCTTTGGCTCTCCTTTATTTCTTTTTTCAGTCACGACACGGCTGCCCCATAGAGGAATGAACAAGCCATCTCATTTTTACATAATTCATTTTCATATCTTTTGTTTTTGAATTAATAATTTCTTGTAAAGATAAATACTTTTGTGCGTTCTGTCGAATCTTACCACTATGCAGCGGCATTATCCACCGAACGACAGCTGTTCTCTCATTGCCATTATATATACTGTGATTCCCAGAATGACGACAAAAGTCAATCCGAGAAACAGATAGATATAGAATCTCTCCCTCTTGATGAAGTCACGAAAGCTATAGCGAGCCTTCCAATGATTCTCAAGATACATCCTGTACTCATGTATCATGGCATATCCCAAGATAATACCTAATATGAGTACAAACACCCCGATGATGATCAGGGCTAATTCTATTCTTGGCATAGTTTCTATTATTTCTTTCATGGCACAAAGATAGTGTTTTTCATCAAAAAAAAGTGGCGCATTCCCCTGTCAATGTGTCTACTTCCTATGTTTTAGGTGTCTACTTCGTAGGAAGTAGACACCCATTTTAACGATTTATTCCCTTTTATTATGCGTTTTTCTGATATTTATTGAAAAATGGTTAATCCTGTTTTTTATCATCTGGTGCTGCATTTGCAACTTGTTCTTCTCGCCATTCGGTAGGCGTACAACCTTCCTTTGACTTGAATATCCGGTACAGATAGGTACGGGCAGAGAAGCCACACTCGGCAGAAATAATGTCATTACTATAGTCTGGAAATTCCAACATCATCTTCTTTGCCGCATTGAAACGTATATCACCAAGCCATATTCTGAATGTAGTTTTCAGATACTGGTCGAAGAATACAGATAACTCATCCTTGGAGATACAAAGTGTGCGAGAGAGGGTAAGCATATTCACAGTACTGTCCTTATATCCTAAATTCGCACACCATGCATCAAGACTTTTCTGGATGAAATCTCTGCGCTCATCGGAAAGTGGTTGTAAAGATTCTGTTCTGCTATCAGCAGAGGTCTGCTGTTTAGCAGAAAGTGCCCCCCCCATACCTATATTTTGTTCCCACCAAGGCATCGTTTTCCACTTCTTTATCCAAGAGTTCTTCGGTAGGGATATAACTGCTGCCGAGAGCAATAAACGTAAGATTGAAGAACAGCAAGGCAAGCAATACAACTGGACCTACTATATATAATAAGGTAGTAGAAAAGATGGCAACTGGCATAGCGAGAACTGCGAGCCATAGAATGATTACACTGGCACGCGAATATCTTACGTAAGGCAACAAATCCGTTGCAGCCATTGTCTCCAACATATTTTTACGCCTAATCATCTCCTGAATAATCATGTATATGCAATAGAAAACACTTACGCAAAACAGAGTCAGCATCAGATAAAGCCCCTCTCTGATATACAGGCTATGATGAAGACTGATACCCACGCAAAAGGCCACAATGATGGCAGCATAAATGCCACTACACATCAGTATCATCTTTCTGAGGTTAGCACGGGTGGTTTCTATGTTGTAGATTCCTATGGAGATGAGCGAGAAGCAGGGGGTATAGAGGAGGATGTTGATGACCGCCCCCAGATTATCGTGCATAGCACGGAACCCGAAAGTCATCTGCAGCACATATTGTATCGCCAGTCCTATCAGGGCAGCAACAATCATCCATCGAGAACGCTCATACCGCTTGTTCTCCCATCTTACATGCAGATGAGAGAGTGCTACGATGAAGGCATTGATGAGCATGAATATAAAACATGCAAACTGAAGTAGAAATAATGAATCCATACGCTTCTTATCTTTTGTTTACTTTCTTGTATTTTTGATTACTTGCTGTAGGATTATCAGGATTAGTCATCTGCAAATACCCTGCAGTAACAAGGGATGTGATGTAACGCTCACGGTTCTTTGTCTGATTGGATAAACCAAGGCGTTCCATGATCTCTGCGGTGGTTCGAGGAACTGAACAGAAATTGACTATATCCCTTTGCTTATTAGACAATGACACTTTTTTAGTGTCAGAGTCTTGGACTTGGTTACTTTTTCCCTCGACTTGGTTACTTTTTTGTTCGACTTGGTTACCTAGTTGGTTACTTTTTTC
>ENA-OPEX01000356-OPEX01000356.1-human-gut-metagenome-genome-assembly--contig:-NODE-356-length-9386-cov-24.891866_pt1 | contig 9386 bp, 10 predicted proteins | sample MGYA00241303_ERZ501540 | MGnify/ENA primary metagenome ERZ501540 (study PRJEB25962, sample SAMEA2042431) | human gut metagenome | biome: human gut; feature: human-associated habitat; material: faeces...
TGCCGAGCGCATCATAAGTGAAACTTGTGATGCCGCTTGCAGGATGGTTCACCTCTGTACGGCGGTCACCCATGTCGTAAGTAGAGGTCGTTACGTTGCCCTCCGTGTCGGTGACACGAACAAGACGCTGTATGCCGTCATACTCAAACGAGGTGGTAATCTCACCGTCAGGACCGCTCTTCTGGATGGTCTTCAAGGTCTTGCCACTACCATTGGTATGGGTAGCCTGGACATGGAAAATATTTCAAAGAAGCAAAAAGGATCATATCCTCTGATATTCCCGATTGAAGTTTAAGGCGGTTTATAGCCTTGTTTTAATGATACTTTCATATTGTTTTGCTTTTATGTTATACCTAAAGAACGACTGGATATTGAATTTATTGCATAGAATTGTAGTATTAATCAGAAAACGCACAATAATATGTCTATCAATGTTTTTCCATTGTCTCACCAAGCAGGGACTATTTGGCGACACGCATGTTCAAGTCATACATGCTTTTCCGCCAAAGGTGCGTCTCTGCAATCCTGCTCTCCATCCTGCTTCTGTCGCGCCATTCAAATAGACCGATTACTATGGTACATCCTACGACGATGGTGAAAATTGTTATGCCAAAAGCCATCCATCGGCAGACATGCCCAGTCTGTTTCTTGCGTTCCATTTTATTGCTGATTTTTATGATTCTACTACATTTTGATAAGATTTAATTTGTTTGAATTGGCAAAGTTACGCTTGGAATGTCACAATCAAGAATTTTCGCAGCATTTATAACAACTTTTATGGAATAAAGACCTTTATGGGAATGCGATGAAGATGGAGAGGGTTGCAATCATACAATTGGGCATACAAAGACCTTTGTATAATATCTTATAAAAAGGGACTGTGCCATTTCACACAATCCCTTTTTGAAAGAATTTTAATTAGTCTATATTGACTTCAGCTTTATAGCTCTGATAAATTTCTCCTCTATTATTGTATTTAAATAGAAAAGCCGAAATAACAGGCGATCCATAAATGCCAACCATTTTATCTTTTGGTAGGATGTCGCATCTTATCATTCCTTTATATGGCTCCGAAAAATTTGCTATATACATACAAGAATCACAAGTTTCAGGACCGAATATAGATAATAAAGCTTCAGAATATGTTGGAGCGTTCCAAATAAATTTTTTCTCTATTCGATAAGACCAGAGAATTTGTTTGGTCTGAGTATCAACCATATCTGAAAAAATATCCCAATCAAGATCATAAATCGAATCTGAAACACACAGTTCTTTTGAATGGTAATAAACTTGCAGAATATCAAATGCCATATTTATAGCTCTCTGCTCATTTTTATTACCATAAATGATATTCTGAGCTGCTATCGTCAAAGAAGCCCCCAAAATGCACATCAAAAAGAATATTCTCATAATGATTCTCATTTTGTTTTAATATAATGAGCCTTTTTCCCCATGGAACTATTGTACTTCAACGAAGTTAAAGCCGATGTTTCCAAAAGATTTTATGATAGGAGATACATCTCTCATATTCAATCTAACAATTCTGAAATATGCAGCAGCTTCCATCGTTACCATATCATGCTCCATATTTTTTTTTACTATTTGTTCTAACAAAGGTAAGGCTTTAACCAAATGCTGTTTACCTATTATTTTAATTGCCTCAACTTGTACTTCCCATGATATATTTCTTTTATATCTTTCTTCGAAAATATCAACTACTGTATTCCCAAATTCAGGGAAATAATTGCGTTGAAGTTTTTTTAAAGCCTTTAACAAATCTGCCGCTTTTTTACTTGCAAGCAATTTTTTTAATTGTACTATCGTTTCTGTTTTATCCATTATTTGAAATTTTAGAAACTTGCCAATGTTATTTATGGCATTGGCAAGTTTTTGGTTAATGTAATCTATGTTCTTACAATTTATATAGGCTGAAATAATTGGAGAATACCATAGATAATAAGCCCTATACTTAAAATCCAACCGCTACAATGCATTATGTATGCGGTTGTAAAACGACGAGCATTCCAATACTTTTCTTGTTGATACATTTTCGGAAGTAGGAAACACCCAAAAAGCAAAGCATTAATTGGTATAGCCGATTTCACATATAATGCAATGAACCCAGATATAATTAGGATGAGTCCTTCCCCAAAAGAAATCTTATCTTTTAGAGAAAGGGGGAGTCTATTATAAATAGCTCTTAATTTTTGAGACACTAAATAGCCTCCCACTACAATTGAAATAACGCAAAAGAACATATCTTCAATCATCTGTTAATCTATTAGATTTTTTTTATAATATCCTCTTTTTCCATATCTATTTCATTTATGTAAATTCCATGCCACTCTGAAAATGAAGAGAGTGGTATGGAATTTTTACTTCGTCTTTACTCCAATTCAATAACTCCTCATTCTCCGTCGGAAGATGAGCTTCCGCCAGACGTAGAGCCACCACTTGAAGAAGAGCCTGTTCCAGATGAAGAACCGCCACCGCTTGGTGTGCTGCTACTCCCCGAATCTACAGCCGAGCTACCCGAAGTAGATGGAGCCTTGGCTTTTTGCCCGATAACCTCACGCTTGTAGTGGGTAACTTCCGTATTCACATAGTCAATGAAAGCCGTATAATCCTTTTCACCAAAGACGAGGGCAAGGGCATTTACCATCTTCACCAATGCACGATAGGCATCATCACTTGCTGTGCGAGCTGCTTTCAAAGCTCCAACTGTCACACCCATTTTCTCATTGGTACGCTGCAAGGTAAGCATTCTTACTCGTTCGTTAGCTTCTTTCAGATTTGTAACAAATGCTGTCAAGCCTAACTTTGCAACTTGTGCGGAATACTTGTCTTCAAGGTCTGTAATGAAATTAACCAAAAGACCAGTCTCCTTATCGAGTTGGCCAGCGGTGTTAATCTTGTAGTCCTTGATGTGCTGTGCGAGAACCTTTGCTGCCTGTGCCATGTCAGCGACAGGCATAGCAAGGAATGCTTCAACGGCTTTCTTGTAGCCAGCATAGAGAGCGTCACGGTCGATGTCAGCCTTGGCAATATCATCAGTCAAGAGACTTTTCTGTGAAATTTTCAAGGCTTCGTCCTCTGCTGCAACGGCAACCTTGAAATTACTGACGAGTTCTGAAGCCTTGCCCTTGACGGCTGTATCGGCTTCTGCACGTGCAAGAATGTTACTTACAAACGTGAAATGCGCACCGTTATTCATGCGCTGAATGTTGATGTCGTAAATCTCTTTCATGATGTTAAGGATTTAAATTTGACAAATCGTTTTGTGCATCGTTGGATTTCTCCAGTTGCGATTGCTAAGATATAAAAATAAACGAGAAAACCGCAACCTTATTGCAAAAAAATGACAGCAGGATGATAAAAAGATGGTTTTTGCCCGTAAAAATAGCTTTTGATTCTGATTTCTTGTAATTCTTAACACAAAAAGTTGAAAGAAACAGCAATCAACAGATGTTTTCACATTTTGTGGACAGAAGAAACTTGAATCAAAACTACTAACGGCTCTTAAACGTAACCATTGATTGCAATCAGCAGCCCCAATGACACATAAAAATAGGTCTTGACTGCAATCAATGGCTTTAACGAACCTAAAAGTGCCTGTTGATTACAATCTACACCTCCAACGAGCATCGAAAGCAGAAATATTTTCTAATCAATACCTCCACCAAGCCCCAAAATGGCTATTGATTGTAATCAACACTTCCTTTTTGTTCTTGATAAAATAAATAAAATAGCGACATAAAGCTATCTATTGCTAATTGCCGCTATTTTCTAATTTCAGATTTTCACCTTTGAAAAATGCTGATGTTTATTGCGAATATCAGCATTAGCAACAACCTCTACATTGTCCGTATTCTTTTCCTCTTCTTTGCATTCTTTCTCGGTCGGCGGTGCAAGTTCAAGCTGTATTTTTCTATCCAATGCAGCCAGTTCCGCTTTCAGACCTTTCAGTTCTTCCTCTTTCTTCCAAGTCTTGTCAGCTATCTCTTCCAGTTGCGGTATTTCCTTTTCCAAAGCCTTGCATCTTGAATCATACTGCTCAATGTAGCTTGGTATCTTCTGTAAGGCATTCAGAAAGTTGTTTGCCGCTGCTATCGGGTCCGACTTGGCAATGTGACCGTAGTTGTACTGGTACTTGTAATTGCCCTCGACAAAAAAGCGGTTGTCAACAAATGGAAGACCATTCTCGAAACTTGTCTCGCTGACAATCTTGACAGGGAATCCGTAGATTTCTCCAATCCGCTTGTATTGTCCGCCAGTTGTCTCTTTCTCCGCCAACATTTGCAGATGCTTTCCTATAACCTCTAAGTTCGTGGACTCCACACCATCAAGAGTGATGAGGTTGAGGATGTTGCCGTCCTTGTCTTTCTTGGCTTTGCCCATAAACTTGCCGTAGTCCTCGGTCATTCCCTTGAGAGAGGCTTTGTTGTTGCCCAGCTCTGCCGTCTTTGACTGCAATTTTGTTTCCGAGTCACGCTTACCCTTGTTAAACGATTTGCGCTCACCCTCCAGAGAAGCAATCTTCTTCTCCAGCTTCGCCTTGTCAAGCAAGTCGGTATTTCCGGAGAGAATAGCCATATACTCGGAAAAATTCATACCCGATTTCTCGTCCATTGCTCCCTCGTCAATGGTTCTCGCCCCCAAGGCTCCGCTTTTCAACTGCGAGATAAAAGTCTGCTTGCAGTGCAGGAGGTTGAACTTGTACGAGTCAAGCGACTTTTCCACCGCATAGATGATGACATCCACCTTGTTGTCGGCATACAGCTTGGCAATCTCGTTACCAGCACGCACACCTCGACCGTCACGCTGTGCCAAGTCTGACGGTCGATCGGGTAGGTTAAGGGCATTGCTGCCCTCTTCCCCCCTAAGAACCGTACATGAGAGTTTCCCCTCATACGGCTCAAGCTTTTCTAAGCCTCTGTTTGTATGCAGAGACCGGCTCAAACTACTTCTTGTTTCCATTTGATTTGCGGGATAATTTAAAACATTCATCATGAACCAACAGATTGCATTTCTTTCCGTTTTGAACGGTTGGCATGACATTCCATGCCTTGTGCGTATCAATAGGCTCACCGCATATAGGACATTTGCGTCCTTGCTTTTCCCATAGGTACAGCAGTGACTTGCGTCCTTTTAGCGTAACAAGCATTTTCGACTTCTTTCTTTTATAGAAGTACAGACGACAGTCTGCATCAAACGGGTTCATGTCTCCTTTAATCTGCGTGTATTGCAGGAATGGAAACGATGAAGTCAGAGACAATAATGTCAATTGGTCTTCCTTTCCGTTTGGTTTCTTGAATTTTGAAGCGAAAGTCCATTTGTTCCCTCGAATGTCATGCCAATATCGGTCTTTTATCCACCGTTTCCCTTTCTTGGAATGACGGCGTTTTGCCCATTGCCATAGTGAGAGGAATATCTGATGGTCGATTCTGTGAAATGAATCACGTGTCGCTCCATGCTGATAATAACCTCCCCATCCTCGGATTTTAGAGTTCAACATTCTGATTAACGACTCCTGTCTGCAACCCTTGTTCTCCTTAATTACCTTACGGATATTCTCCATAAAGCGTTTCTCGGATTTCTTTGTAGGCTTGGTCAATATGTCCTTGCCGTATTTGCGGATATTAAAGCCAAGAAAATCAAAACCGTCATGCACGTTGGTTATCACCGTCTTTTCCTCTGATAAGGTCAGACCTCTTTCAGACATAAATTCAGCAACCAATGGCTTGATTTCATTTTCAAGAGTTTCCTTGTTCTCGCAAGTGATGATAAAATCATCCGCATAACGTACAAGGTTCACCATTGGTGAATACAACTTACCATTAACATGATGGCGCTTATATCTATCTGCAAGAGCTTTCTGCAATCCGTCCAAAGTCATATTGGCAAGTGTCGGAGAAATTATACCACCTTGCGGTGTTCCTTCCTCGGTCGGGAACATTTGCTTGTTGAAAACATAGCCACATTTCAACCATTTTCGGAGTATTGCCTTATCCATTGGGATATTGGCAAGTAACCACTCATGGCTGATATGGTCAAAACACCCTTTTATGTCACCCTCCAAAATCCATTCGGGAGAATATCCCTTTCGGAGAATGTTATGACATTGCTGTACTGCATCCATACAGCAGCGTTCCTTGCGGAAACCGTATGAACGAGTATCAGCTGTAGTTTCTGATACAGGCTCCAATGCCATAAGATAGAGTGCTTGCATGGCTCTGTCTTTCATTGTCGGTATTCCCAACGGTCGCAGTTTGCCGTTGCTCTTCTTGATATGAACTCTTCTCAGCGGCATTGGCTGGTAGCCTCTGCGTTTGAGTTGGGTTATTGCTTGCGTTTTAGCTTTAGGGGTATCCCATATTTCTTTGTCAACCCCAGGAGTACAACCACCCCCGTTAGAAGTAACCCTCTTTACGGCTAAGGCTTTTGCGTAAAAAGAGTGGGTAAGCGTCCATTGCAAGGCTTTCACCTTGTTATGTCTGCCTTCCTTCTGAGCCTTTACAATACGAGCTTGAAGCTTCTTAACAGCTTGCTCCGCCTTAGTCCAGTCTATTCTGTCCCAATTTGATTGCAGGTTGTCAGTCGGCGCACACGATTGGTCGAGGAGATTTTCTTTGATTTTATCGTTCATTTGCATTCCTACTTTAAAAAGTTCTAAAAGTTTATTGTAAAGAATTACCATTTGGCTAATGTTGGGTATTTGCCTCCCAAACATTACCACAGAAGTCTGCCCACTTTCGTGGTAGGTTGATGTTGTCCCTTGTCAACTCGTGATAAGTGGCTCAAACCCTATCCGTCCCATTACAGAACGGCATTCGCTTTCTCTGTTATCTTATACCTGCACATCATTCAGCATCCATTACTTTCAGCTTACCTGTCTTTTGTCTGACAGGAGATGTACAGGCTTACCATGTTCCACATAGATAACTAACGGATAGGTTAGGTTCTGTCTCATCCTCCGACGGTCTTTACATCCGTGTAATCCTACCATGGAGAGGATTATCTGACCGCATCCCATTTTGGGTAGAGTGTATCAGTATCTTGCACTCTTTTACGACATTACGAAGTTTACTAACAGTTCGCTTACGCTAACCATACTATCCAGCCTCGCCACTCTACGGTATGATACTAACCATACTTGACTTCCCCTCACGGTTCTGTCTTGTCTTGCGAAAGTGTACTTTGTCCCGACCGCTTAATACAACATTAAGGTGCATCGGTCGGTAGGCTACCGCTGACGGAACAGCGGGTTAAAACTGATACTTAAAGTATCATTCCAACAATTATCTATGCGACTTCATGTCGCACCCAGGGTGTGTCGCAATGATGAATCGCCACACACCGTTTTTGCGCGTTTACACCTGTACCCAACATGGATGTGGAGCCGAACAATACTCGTACCGAACCCTCGTTCATGGCTGCTATCACCGCCTTTCTTGCCCTTTCGTTCTTGCACTCCTGAATGAAGCGGATTTCAGATGAAGGTATTCCATAATCCTCTATCAGCTTGCGTTTGATTTCAGAATATACGTTCCATTCGCCCGGTCGGTATGTTCCCAAATCTGAGAATACGAACTGTGTGCCCTTGTGGCCGTTGTAACGATGATAGTAGTCGGCTATCATCTTCGCACAATGGCTTGCCTTGTTGTCGGGATGATCCTCACAAGTCGGGTCTATCATGCGCATGTCGAGCGCCATCTTTCGGGCATAGTCCGTGGCAATGAGCATCTTCGCCTTTTCCTCCGTTTCCAATAGTGGCAGTCTTCCGAGGATGGTGGCATCACCCGTCTTGGCAAACTCCATCAGTTTTTGGATGAAGTCCTCCTGCTCGGGTGTCGGTGGTATGTTATGAAGAATCTCGTTCTTCTGTGGTCTGTCCACACCAACCGCCTCCGCTGTGCGATAGTCGGTTATCTCGTTGTAGAAGGCAGCAAGCTCCGGTACCTTGATGAAGTATCGGAAACGCTCCTTCTGTACGATGTTGTTGGTGACGTTAAACTCGAAGTCGGTAGTTTTCTTGGCGAAGATTGCCGCCCACGCATCGAAACAGCGGATGTCCTGACGCTCCAGTTCCTTGGGGCGCAGGTACTTGAAGAGCAGATACAACTCAGTCAGTGAGTTACTGATGGTTGTTCCCGACAGGAATGTCGCTCCCAAGTCTCTGCCTGTCCGCTCCTGTATGGTACGGATAGCAAAGAGCATGTTGAGTGCCTTCTGGCTTCCCTCGCTGTTGCCGAGTCCTGCCACACGGTCGTGACGGGTATTGAACATGAGGTTCTTGAACAGGTGGCTCTCGTCCACAAACAAGTGGTCAATGCCCATCATGCGGAAGTCCACCACATCATCGGTGCGTTGCTCGATGCTGTAGGCTATCTTCTGCAACTTCACCTCCAGATTCTGCTTCCGCTTTTCCAAGCCTTTGAGCATTCCCCGTGACACGTCTTTGCCCTGCGTGCGTATCACTTCCAAGTTTTCCTCCACGGTATCAAGCTCCGCCTGCAATATCTGCCGTTGGAGTTCTGGCGATTGCGGTATCTTCCCGAACTGGTCATGCGACATAATTACACAGTCATAGTCGTTGTTCTTGATGTTGTTGAAGAAACTGACACGGTTCTTGGTGGAAAAATCCTTCTCCGAGGCATAGAGTATCCTCGCATGGGGATAAGCTGTCTGATAGGTGGCAGCTATCTCCGCGACATTGGCTTTCAGCCCGATAATCATCGGCTTGTGAGCCATACCGAGGCGTTTCATCTCATGCGCAGCCATGCACATGATGAGGGTCTTGCCAGTTCCAATGGCTAAGCACAATGCGCCTTGCTTCCCTTTATGGAAGCAGGTTTCAATGTACTCGCCGCCGAACCGTACGTACTCGTCTCCAAGTATACGGCTCTCCGTGGTTATTGTCAGTCTATTTCTTTCCATGAATCTTGTTATAACATTTCTCGCAAACTGCGATTGTTTTTCTTTGTCGGGCAATCATGAGTTTCTCCCATGCTTCTTTGCCTTTCAAATCCTTGAGCTTGCGGACATGTATCATTTTCAGATTATCCTCAGCTCCACAATATTCACATTTATGGGCTTTCAAGCGAGCCATAAGGCTTGTGCTCTCCATTCCATAGTAACTGGGCATAATGTGCGCATTGTCAATGCGTGCTTCCTTGTTCAACCTAAACCCACCATGATATAGGGTACGTTCCAGCCATTGACCTTTTTTGTTTTGGTATCTTACCGTGAAAATATTGTCCTTACAATACTTGTTGACAATCTTTCTTACGGTAGATTCGTACTTTGACGACAAGGTCTTGTACATACTCTCTTTCTTTTACCTTTGCACCCAGGAATCAAGTTAGGATATTTGGTTAATGGGTGTT
>ENA-OPEX01000359-OPEX01000359.1-human-gut-metagenome-genome-assembly--contig:-NODE-359-length-9353-cov-4.668746_pt1 | contig 9353 bp, 8 predicted proteins | sample MGYA00241303_ERZ501540 | MGnify/ENA primary metagenome ERZ501540 (study PRJEB25962, sample SAMEA2042431) | human gut metagenome | biome: human gut; feature: human-associated habitat; material: faeces...
GTGATAACTGTTGCTTGCAACGAAGAATTATCTGTGTAAATCTGTGAGATCTGTGGGAGACCAAGAAGGAAGCGGGCAGGATGAGCAAGCATCCGTTCAGGGCGATGATTTGACAATGTTGAATGGTGAGTGATGAACTCATTCCTGATGGGGCCCTCGGATTACTCCGGACTGCATCCTGCCGATGCGCTTTCTCTTGTTTCAGATGCGAGGTGGGTAGGGCTACTCTAAGCCGTCGCCTCCTCCTTCTCCAGTGGTTCCGCTACCGCCCTGGTCGGTGTTGTCACCACCAGGGGTATCCTTTCCGGTATCCTTCCCAGGATCCGGGGTGGTATCCGGGGTGGTGCCATCACCTAACAGAGCAGAGGCCTTCTTCAGCGTAGCTTCGAGGTTGATGGTCTTGGCGCTGAACTCACCGGTGCCACGAGCACGGAGACGGAAACCTTCGATGTTCTTGGCGATGGTGAACTCCTTCTCTGAGGCGGCTCCCTCCTTGTTGCGGATGCCGATGGAGAAGATGGCGAGGTCGTCAATCTTCACAGCGAAACCCTGCAAGGTGAGTTCCTTGATGCACGATACCATATCGGTAATCATGCCCTTGATGGCTCCCTTAGAGAAAGGAGTGTTGTGGCTAGCCATGTGTTCGGCCAGGCCGTCGATGTCTACCGTCTGAGTGATGACTGGATAGGCGTAATACTTGCCGTATGCCTCTGGCATCTTGGCGTTCTGATTTAGTTTTAGTACGTAAAGCAACATAGTTTTTAAGTTTTAAATGTTTAATGGTTAATGTTGAGTGGGCGCTGCGCAGTGCCTGATTCTTGAACACGAATCTCACGAATCGAACGAAATTTTCTCCTCGCGGAGTTTTTGTTTTCCCACAGATCTCACAGATTTTCACAGATTTTTGACTCCTCGCGGAGTCTTTGCTGTGAGCCTTAGTGAGTACCGTTGCTTGCAACGAAGAGAATCTGTGCAAATCTGTGAGATCTGTGGGAGACTCTTTCTGAATCACATTGCAAAGATACAACATTTCATTTTTCCAACTCACCGATGCTCATTGTTGCTCACCGATACTCACCGATTATCACTGATAAATATCAGGGTTCTCCCAAATGGAAGAAAATATAGGATACTTGCAGAGGATTGAACTCCTTGCAGCTCTTGTTGTATCCACTCTTCAGCAGCTGCTCGTAGAGCTGGGTGCATCTTACTATCCATCTCATCAGATGGGCTCTTGCCACGTCCGGGTCGGAATCCGGAAAATAGAGCAGGGCTAACTCCTGCTTGGTGTAACTTCGTAAATCCATTTTCTTAATAATGTTGAATTTTCCCACAGATTTCACAGATTTTCACGGATTTTGACTCCTTCGGAGTTTTTGCTGTGAGCCTTAGTGAGAGTACCTGTTGCTTGCAACAAGATTATCTGTGTAAATCTGTGAGATCTGTGGGAGACTAAGAATAATGTTGAATGTTATCTATTAGGGTTATGCTTCGTAAATATGATACTTAGCCATCGTAACCATGATACTTAGCGGTCGTAACCAAGATACTTAATCCTCCACGGTATCGTTAGGATCGATGAAGGCATCGTTGTTGATTTCGCTACCTTCCTTCTCTATCACAGCCCAGCCGTTACCGTTCTTCTTGTGAATCTTCTTGAATCCAAGACGCTTCATCACGTTACCGATGTTCTGGTTGTTCAGGTTCTGGCGAAGGGCAGGGTTCACACCTATCCTCTCCAGTATCTCAGCACTGTAGCGGAACTTGATAAACTGTAGCGGCGTATCTGGCTCCGGCACCCGGTAGTAACGGAGTATCTGCTCCTCGGCATAGTTGGCTACCATGAAGAGGCGGTTGTGGTTGCGCATCAGTTCGATGTCATCCCTCGTCAACCAGTATGTCCACTCCAGAGGCTCGCCCTTAGGATGGCTCATCACCTCCTGACCCAGTGCCACTGCCTCGGCAAACACGTGGTCGTAGTCTATCGGGTGCTCTATCGGACTCTCGATGCTCTTTACCAGCCAAGGACAGTAGCGGCGGTTCTCCTCGTCGGTGATGAACTGCTGGTTGTTAGTGGTGCCGCAGAGCGATCCACGGTGGGGCATCTCCGAACGGTACTTGTCGTAAGGTCGGCGTATGGAGAATGTCACCTTGGTCATGTTGCTCTTGAAGGCGCTCAGGTTCTTGCCGAATACCATCTCAAACTCGTCGAGACAGAGCAGAGCCTTGCTGCTGAAAGCCTCCATGAAGTCCTTGTCGGTATAGGCACCCGTCGAGTCGTTGAGGAAGTACTGACGCAACTGTGGGGGCAACAGCATGTGGAAGAACGTGGTCTTGAAGATGCCGCCCTTGCCCACGAAGATGAGTATCATCTGGTTTACCACCTTCAGCGTTACCCACGCCACTACCATCGCTACCAGCCACTTCTTGAAGAAATAGCGGAAGAGGCTCTGCGTATGCTCGTTGTCGGGCAGGTTCTCCACCTCGATGCGGTCGGCGAGCTGGTCAATGTAGTCCGGATCCTCTCCCTTTTTCCATTTCGGCAGACTGCGCAGGTAATCGTCCAAGGGATCGAACGGCTCGCTGAAGTCGCTGTTGATGATGTTGTGCAAGGTCTTCTCCGAGAGATGCAGTCCCGACTCGTCCATCTCGCTCCAGATGGAGTTCTCAATATTGTCGTCGATGCGTACCCAGTCAGGATACTTGCCGTCTAAAACGAAACGGCTCTCCACCTCGTAAAATCCCGTCAGCACGTTTCGGCGGAACAGATAGTGGGTGAGTAGCCACTGCTTGATGCCCCTTACCGATGGCTTGGCGCTGCGCCCTTCGCCATGGCGATAGAAATGCCAGATACCAAACTTGTTCAGATGCTTGTAGCGAGACTTGATGACGGAAGCCGTATCTTCGTAGCTGATGCCAAACTCACGGTCGGCGTAAGTCAGAACTTCTTCCTGCGGGATGCCATAGTAGATGCAGATGTCGGCAAAGTGCCACACGTACTCGTTGTGATGTTCAGGCTCGAACCGGTAGCCCCACAAGCCGAGCAGTTCCTTGATATGGGAAGCTGCCTCCTCGATTGTAGGCACACCCTTGTCGCCTGACTTCGCCTCCTCTTTCACCTTGCAGCTTCGCTTACCTCCCTTGGCGTTTCGCCTGGCAGAATACTTCGCCTGCAATGCCTTCTTCGTGTAGAGAGGGCTCAGGTCCTTCGGTCCCAAGGCAAAAGGCTCGGCATCCCAACGGAAATAGGCATCCGGGTCGTAGGCAAGACCGGCGCATCGGGTGATGTCTACACACTGCTTGTCGGGAGCGATACCCAGGAGCTGGGTGTAGTAAGCCATCGCCTTCTGCAGCACGGCATCGAAGAGTTCGAGCACGCTGATGTCGTCGTCATCTACAGGACGGTAGGCGCAGAATACTCTGAATCCCCTGCCGCTCACGGTGATATACTCTACCATCGTATGACTGTCGCCTCTCACCAGTTGGATAAGCTGCTCCATATCTTCCCTCTTTACATGGTCGAAGTCGAGCTGTAACATGTAGGTAGGTTTGAGGAAGTCTGCAAGTTGTCTGCCGTAGCCGTTCATGAGTGCCGAAACCGTGATGGCAGGCATCTCAGGCTTGTACTGGTCGGCAAACTGCTTGCTGATGGCAAGGCGCTTGCGGTAAGTCTCAGTCATCATTCGTAGCTCAGGGCTAGAGGTAATCACGCTCTTGAGATACAACCAGTCGGCGAGTGGATGGCTCTCCGAAGATTTGATACAAGGGAAGTACGATGGCATCGTAGCTGTCCCATTCATACTGTTGTTAGGGTCTTTTTCCATTTTTTTTAATTCTTAGTTGTTTATATACTATTCAGTCGTTTCCAACGTTCTCTAATTAAGAGTGTGGGTGAACACTTGGCGATGAAGTCGGTGAAGGGTGAACCCTGATGCCAACCTTTAGCGTTAATAATGTGTTAAAAACACTATATAACCCATTATAATAGAGACTCTTATATTTCTAGCATGCGCTGTATATACAAAGTTCTTTTTACTAGGGTTCACCCCTGAGCCGAAAAGGTGAATGCTTGGGGCAAGTGTTCACCCCGTTGTTCACCAATCGGTAACTTAAGATTGCTTCAGCCCTCGTTCTTGAAAGCTGCTGCGAATTTAAGAAAAAAGGTTGAGACCGCCAAGAATCCTGTACCTACATATATAGGTACAAAAATGCGGTAATTTACGATAGCTTAACAGAAAAGATTAGAATTTTTAAATATATTAAGAAATGAAACGATTTACAAAAACACAAAAGGCACTGGGCGCTTTGACGGATACCATCCTCGGCGACAGTACTAATGTGGTACGCACCTTAAAGGTGGCTGGCCACATGAATGAGAATTCAGTCAAGCATGTCTAAGAGGGTTATGCCAGTCATACCCAGTCTTACTGCCTGCTTCGTTCTTCGCTGAAGAAGCATCACTGCACCAAAGACCAGGTGATGCAGATAATGGACTATCTTGACAACATGGAAGAGGAGTATCACAAGTCCTATCCCGACGATCCCTGCCCGATGGACGGCGGCTATAAGGCGAGCTTCGAAAGGTTTGTGATAGGCTCCTTGAGAGCAGAGTGAGGAATGTTGAATTTTCCCATACGGATCTCACTGATCTCATGGATTTTTAGAAACTTACTATTTTTTTCGTTCTCAAGCAACATATTCGTGTAATTCGTGCAATTCGTGTTCAGTACCCCCAATAAGCAATTCGCGTGCAGGTTGATTTTTGAACACGAATCTCTCGAATCTCAGTAAGCATGATACAATATAACTTTTTTCAAAAACTGATAGGTGTAACTACTTGTAATATAGTGGGGACGCTGTATTGGTGATATACATCAAGAATATTTTATGAAATTTACAGAGTATTATCATTCCGCTTTACGACATTTGGAAACATGCCAATTAATGTTTGAAAAACTTAGTACAATAGGTAACAATAAACCTTTACTAGCTAAAAAGCAAAGGTTAAAATTAGATATTTACTATTTGAGCGGTTATATTGTAGAAACTATGCTTAGTTATGCATTCTTTGCAAATATAAAATGGAAAAAAAATGTAGATATAAAAAAATGTTCTTTATATACAAAGGATTTTAAAACTCACAAATTGGAATCTAAGTTATTCTTTGTTTGTTCTCGTGGAAAGTGTGATTTTTCAGGAATAAAACTTGTTGGAGTAAAACCGGAGAATAAAATAGAAAAACGTATGTTCCATGAATGGAGTGAAGTGGTTAGATACCAAAATCCAAAGACCTGCAGTCAATTGGAATTTACTGAGCATGAATTGAAATGCTATTTGAATGATATCAAAGTAATGTTTGAACAAATTAGAAATAAATTTTACGTATGATAAAATTGTTTGTGGATATAGAAAAAATTAATGATACCTGTTCTTCTCTTGTGGAACATAAGAAGATCATTGATTATAGGATTATATTAAATGTTAATAATGCAATAGATGTCTATGTAGTTTTGGATAATATGAGCAAACCTTCATTTGAAAAGCTTCTTGAATCTTATGAAGATGTGAATATAAACTGCTACAGTAAAATAGAATATGAAGACCCTGAATTTATGGAGTCTTTTATCTTCGAAAAGGAAGAAAAGGTAAATATTGCATCTACTAGAAAGCGTTTGGCAAATTTGTTAGATCCGATTTCGAAGGTAACAAATGATATTCCGATAATTACTTTTTACAGCTATAAAGGAGGAGTAGGAAGGTCAACGACTCTTGCTTCTTGCGCTTCTTATTTAGCTATCAACAATAAGAAAAAAATAGTTATATTAGATTGTGATTTTGAGGCTCCTGGTTTTACTAACTTTTATTTGGCAGATCCTTCTGTACCAATTTTCTCAAATGGTTTGATTGAGTATTTGACAGACGAAAATAATTCGAATAAAGCCATAGCTGGTTATTATTGGGAAACTTCAAAACTATATTCAGGAGAAGGTGAAATTTTTGTGTTTCCTGCTGGTAATCTTAGTGATGATGAATCAATTGGGTCTTTGTTTCCTACAGATTTGAATCATTATTTAAATGGTTTAACTCGTTTGGATTTTTTCAATCCTGATGTAATTGTTGGACAATTTAGAAAATTAATAGAAGATATTAGGCAAACGCTTTCTCCTGATGCGATATTAATAGATTCAAGGACAGGTTTCAATGATATTTTTGGAATATCAGCATTCAGATTATCCGATTTAGTAGTTGGATTTTTTGGTAATTCTGCACAAACTAAACCAGGAATGCATTTTTTCTTAGATTCTCTTAAAAATGAAAATTGCCCTCGACTTTTAGTGGTTAATTCTATTATTCAAGCACAGGGGAAGAGAGGAAAGTTCGAGTCGTTTAATAATTGTATTGATAGTTACTTAAGTCATATATCTTCGGAATATGAAGATGAGGATAAGAATCCAACATTGTCTGTGGAGAGATTCTATATAACCTATAATGAAGTTTTAGCTGCATTGGGTACGCCAGATGAAGATTTTAGAGATTTTGTTGATATGATTTCAGAAAAGAGTTTCCCTGAATATAATACGCTTTTTGAGAATATCAATACCTATATTGATGACCATAATCGAAAAAATGACTCTTGTGTTACAGAAAAGGTTGAGTTAGAAACAACAATTAAGTTAAGCAAAGAAGAAGAGGAAATCAGTTCTAATATACCTAATACTGAAAAAGGTAAACTTAAGAAGATTATACTTTCCAACTTAAAGAACAAAATGCCTCAGTTATATGCAGAAAATATAAAGGACTTTAATGATGAATTGACATCTGGTAGATATTTCTTTAGAACCTGCATGGAGGATTTGTTCAATCCTGACAAAATCTTAGTATTAGGCAATAAAGGTACTGGTAAGAGTTATATCTATCGTTCACTTCGTGAAAAAAGTATCGTTAATGCTCTCCAGGAAAGAGCAAACAAAAAGTCTTTAAATTGTCAATTTATACATATTATAGACGATAAAAAACGTATTGATACTGTAAAATTTGACAATATAGAGTTTTCTAATGATTTTTTCTTCGAGCGTTTTTGGACGGTTTATATATGGAATGCAATAATGCTTGATAAGCCGTATGGGTATATTTCTCACCTTGAAGTTGAACCAATCTTGGATACTACGGAAACTGCATTGCGCTTGAAAAAGCTAATAGCTTCTGATGAATCAATGGTTGAGATAGAGAAAGATTTGTTAAATTTGAATTCATTTTTAGGTGAAAATAATAATAAGGTTATAATCATATTTGATGAGTTGGATAGTATTGTAAAACCACATAAATGGTCTGAAAGAATATCACCACTCATTAATCTTTGTCGTAGAATGAAATATAATTCGATATCACCTAAATTGTTTCTGAGAAGCGACTTATATGAAAAGATTACGAATCTTAATAACAAAAATGAACTCTCTAATCGTTCCATTTCTATAGAGTGGAATCAGGAAGAACTATTTGCTTATTTCTTTAAATTGGTGTTGTCTAAATCATGGAATGAATTTTTTGATTTGATGCGATTATATCAATATTACCCTAATTTTTATATAAATAAGGTGATTAAGACGTTACAGGATCTTAATGGGCAACCTCCATTGGATGATTATGTATTGCGTCATTTGTGTGCTACTTTCTTTGGGCGTTATGCAGATACGAATAATTCTGCTCGTTTTGGGGAAAGTTATGAATGGTTTTTTAAGAATCTAAAGAATGCAAACGACACTATTAGTCTTCGTCCTTTCATTGATCTTATATCTGAAGCTTTAGATCATGCATTGACGGAAGATAAAACAGATACTCCTATACTCCCTCAATATTTCTATACATTTGGCCAAACTCGATCGAAAGCAGTTGAAAATCATTTCCATGATTTAGCAAGCGAAAAAGGTAATGAAGATTTGGAACCAATCTTCAAGTATATCCGTGATAGAGCACCCTTTTATTACAAATGTGAAAAATTGAGTCAAAAAGATATGTTTTCTTTGCTTGATTTAATCATAGCAGAAGGTAAACTAAAAGAATGCAAGGATAGGGATAGTATTATATCTTTATTGGTTGTTAATGGTATTATTCATATTGTGTTTGTGCGTATAGGTAATAGCGTGCATCGTAATTTTCATTTTGCCTTATTATATAAGTACTATCTTGGTTTAAAGAATAGGTCTACTTTTAAACGGAAAAAATAAGTTTTTGGGTTTTGCAGAATGGTATTTGAAATGAAATATCTAGAATGTTGATAGTTAAATCACATTTCTTCCTTTTTTTATGAAGATATTTCTTAGGTAGCCTTAAGAAACAATGTTGGATGAATGTTGTATAACTAATTGTTTGGAGGAAATCTTTAAGCAGTTAAGGTCGAATTATGGTAATGGACTATAATAAGGCGGTCCCATCCCGCACAATATGGCGTAGACCTTTGATGGTCCGCCAACCTTATAGCGTAGCGGTTCTGAGCACCGGAGGGCGGTTACATCCTTCCTTCTGAGGAGGAAGGCTTGGTTAGAGGTGGAGCTCTCCTTGCAGGAGAGACGGAGAGGTAGAAAAATACCTTCTTTAATGGGAAAAAGTGATGCCAATGAGTGCAATGAAAGCTCGTTTTCAAATTGCCGAGTGCAGCTCACTTTATCAACAAAGAAGGACGGGATGATTTTAGAAGAGCGATACTGCAATGAGGAACAAAATATAACATTTTTCAAAATACTGATAGGTGTAACTATTTGTAATATAGTGGTGAAGCATATTCCCGCTGGATGTATTAAAAAAAAACTCCCCATCTGTTTTCAGATGAGGAGCATTATTTAGAGATGGAAGTCGATTTCCTTCAGCCATTCCTTGACATCGAAGCAAGGACAGCTCTTGCGAACCCAGGGAAGGTCGCGATGACCTAGGATCTCGGCATCGGGATAGTCGAGGACGAGACTGTAGAGGAGGTCTTCCAGAGATGCTTTCTGGGCTGGAGTGCGAGTGTCGGCAGGCTTGCCTTTCTCGTCGAGACCACCCTCGTAGCAGATTCCGATGCTATGGGCGTTGTAGTGGCGGGCGTGAGCGCCCTCCTCGCTTTCTGGACGGCAGGGATAGACCACGCCATCCTTCGTAATGTAATAGTGGTAACCGATGGAGTGGAAACCACGGGCCTTGTGGCAGGCTTCTAAGGCTTCTACTGGGAAGTCCTGATTAATACGTGTGGCACTGCAATGTACCACGATCAAATCGATTTTTCTTTGATTCTTCATTGGATTCTATGGATTTTAAAGGGTTAATGATTGTTTCCCACAGATTACACAGATTTTCACAGATTTTTGACTCCTTCGGAG